>JAEEGL011486894.1_pt1 | contig 161649 bp, 218 predicted proteins | sample 9134231 | NCBI WGS metagenome assembly JAEEGL01 (sample SAMN16246548, study PRJNA631951) | gut metagenome | biome: gut microbiome; feature: rumen; material: fiber-attached | host: Bos | place: Iran: Karaj | collected 2018-10 | reverse complement strand
ATCTTGATAATTGGAAGGTTAACGATTCAAACGTTAATCTTGAGTTTAGTGGCGATACAGTAAATAGTACAAATGACAACTGGTTCTGTACTGATTTCTATCCATATAAGCAAATACTTGCTAGCGCAACATCACCACAGGAAATGATAGATGCAAACGCATTGATATCAAGGGCTTCTGACTTGATGGGGCTTCTATATTTCGACAACGACGACGTGTTCTATCAGAAGGACAACATTGCAAAGTCATTCTTGAGATTCTCATACTACGACTCTCCAGATCCTAACACTCAGTCATTGTTATGTACTTCAACTGTGTTTATGGATGAACATGCAATGTACAAGAAATACATTGACAATTCAAGGAGAAATGTGAATGACTATGGTATTGTGCAAGAGACACAGTATGAGAGGGATGAAAATGGAAATATGATATTTCCTAAAAAGGAGATTGAAAATCAAACTGGAAGGTTTATTAATAGAATATCGGTTGATTCTGAATGTTTGGAAGGTGGTCATAAACGTGGAAGACAGCCATATACAAGGGGGGATATTGACATAGATGCGTTAGAGAGTGATGAGAAGAGGATTAGTTCCAGATTCATCATAAAGAACAAATATGCAACAAATACTTCGTCTGAAGGATTTTATGCGTATATCTTCAGAGAATACTCTGAAAATTTACGCCCAAAACCTATTTATATGAAAGTCGAATTTAACCACGCCGGAATAGGTAGAACGATACCATTCATCATACCTATGAAGTGGACTGAGCCTACTACTGCAAGTGATAATGAGGTATATCCAATAGGAAGACTTAGGTTGTTTGATACCGAGGACAGAAACGATCTTACAGAGTTGAAAGAGGGTTATCCTTTGTCATATATTTATGCTCAGACATACATTCCTTTATACGCTGTCTATGACTTCAAAAGCAAGAAGTATGCGTATATATTTGACACAAGATATATTGATATGGATTCTGATAGTAACAGGGTGAGGTTGAATATGTTTGAAATGAAGATAAGGGATGAGAACACCGCAACAAATGAAACAAGGGCACAGGTAAGAAACAACAACATAGATAGAGCCAATATAAATGTTAACACCAAGCAGTTTAATGACAAGATATGAGAGTAATTAGTAAACAAATATCGCTAGAGAATTTCACATCAAGGTTACCTGGTGTGACTCCAGCGTATGTACCTGGGTCTAATAAGCCTATATTCTTTGACGAGACATCGTTAAAGAATAGAGAGTATGAGTATACTTCCAACTATGGTCTTGTTCCAATGTCAGTCAACACTAGCAAGGGTTGTCTGTCTTGGGAGAGGATAAGTTACCTGTATAATTTCTTTACTGACTACTTCCATTTGCTTGACGATTGGGGTCATTGCGGTGTTAAATACAAGAAAGCCGTTGACTACTATGCAAATGAGTCAAAAAACGGATACGCTAATCAGATGGTTTATGGATCACAGGAATTAGTATACATCAACATAGATGAATATCGTTACGAATGGGAATCAGTTAGCGGAGACGTTTATAGTTGCATACCAACTATGGATATACCGGAGGATTATCAAGACTATTGGAAGACAAAGAAACTGTTCTACCCGGATTACATAAAATGGAAGGGATGGTTTACTGACAGACATTCATTATATGGATCATATTCTGATATGTCAGAATGCTCTGGTGCTACAGATTGCTGTGATTGCACAGAATACTTCAACAGGGGTGGAAATGATATGTATGAATTACTTACAGGTACTACATTCATCATACCTACCGATGAAAGTAACTTCTGTAAACCTGCTATGGAATTACCTGTTTCACTACAGGTTTCTATTGATGATTTGGGGGAATTCAGTATATTTTCTGAAGAGTATAAACTTGGTACTGACTATAGGGTAGCCAATGATTACGGAGATACTGACAACACTAGTGGTGGTACTGTTGTGTCAATAAATGGTCACGCAATGAGACTAAAGGATATGAATGATCCAGATGCTGACCCACTCAAGACATATAGCGGCTTCACATTTGACCCGAAGTATATGGAAATGGAAGAGGATGACTCACAGTGGGAGGAACATAAAGGAGATAAGAAAATTAATGGCATTCCAGAAGAAAACGAAGACACAAGATATTTCCAATACCCTACTGCTGCAACCGATAAATTCTACGGCTTTGATTCCAATATGAAGAAAATTAGCAAAGAAAGTGAGAATGCCGTCAGAAAGGCAATTGCTGGAAGATACAAGGTTTCGCCGATGAACGCAATAATGGTTGGTAATGTACCATACGACGTTGAGACTGAGGAATATGGTTATTACAAGGGCAATTCAAATAGGACAATGTATGTCTATAGAGAGACATATACTGAAACACCTTATACAAACGTAAACGGAAAGAGGGTGTATGCCGACGTAAGACCGCAACCTTCAAAAGTTTTCATTTGTAAAAATTGCGGACACACTATTAAAAATAGTTGTCCGAAAAAGTGCCCTAATTGCCAAAGTGAAAAAGTTGTATGCGTTCCAGACAAGTATTTCTATTTCCCATTCTTCGTAACAGGAACATCGGAATCTACGTCAACTACTGATAGATGTGGCAACAAGGCGTTTGATCCAGGTAAATACAAGTGGTATCCAAGAACAAGGACAGGTGACACAAAGAACTTTATCTCATATGGAGGTGGTTATATACAGGTAACCGGAAATACCGTAAGTGTAGAAGGAAATACTTGTCAGTGGGTTGTTGGTAGTTTCTCAAACGAAGATGGTATGTTCTATGTCGGAAAAGATAACAAGATATACATCGTCGGTGAGTATGATCTCTTGGAAGAGGATACAAACTACGAGCTGATAGAAAGTGGTAAGTACGCAAGAAGAAAGATTGATTATGAGGCAAACGTATTCCAATATGGGGTAGTGAGTGGTGTTTCAGCATCAAAACTAACGTCTCTTCGCTCAGATGCAACGCTAGTTGACGACACCGGAGAAGCTATTGAGGGTAAGTATGATGTTAGTGGCAAGACAAATCACCAGCCTAAGGAGGGTGAGATATTGGATTTGCTTTATGAAAAGGGCAACGTCGCCAATATGATCCCTATAGATAGTCTTAACACTGGCACTACACAATATTACTATGGTGATATGATAACCGAAATGACATTCTATTATGTCAACTACGAAGGGGAGGAACAGACTAGATATAGTTGGTCTGAGAGTTCTCTGAAAACTATCAGCGGAATGACAGAGCCGGAAAACACTGATACAGATGTAGTGTGGTGCGATGTGGAATATGTTCTTGGTGGTACTTGGATTGGAACTAAGAGGACGAAGACAGTCGATGATAGGCAGCTAGACATAGGTATGACATACGCACCTGCTGAAGGCAAGTTTAGTCCTGGTGTCACATATAAGGAGACTGTCAGATTCGTGAAAACGCAGGTACAATATAAACTTGCACTTGGAAAGGGCGGTCAAATCCCAACGACGATGAATTCAGCATCAGCAAATACACTATGTTATCCTGTTTGGTGTTACATACTCACGCAGGAGACAAAGGAGATAAAATCAAACTTCGGAACAGGCTATAACTACCCAATATCTGAGTTTGAAATGACATTGCCTCCTAATAGTGGATGGAGTGGATATAGTGTTTCCACAGATGTATTCCCTGTGTTCAGAGAGGAATATCGTTTGGGGGTTGCTACGTTGCAAAACCTGGACGTAGATATTTATATCGGAAGAGGTACAAATGCCGCATTCGAGAAGCATTTAAAACTTGGTGAAGTTACCAGTATGGAGGCTCTTGAGCAGTACACCAACGGATACTTCAAGATGATGGAAAATTAATTGATAAAAACTTTACATTATGGCGATAGGCGCATATGGTACTACGATACCAATTAACATTGATAACAGTGATATACCTAGTCTTGTAGACATTTCTTATTGCTATCACGAGAAGAGGTCATATGACTCATTGAGCAATGCCAACTTCAAGAAATTGGAGTCGGCTATATTGTCACAGGCTAAGCGTGAGAATGACGCTGACAGTTTTGATGACATTGTTGAGGGTATGTATAATCTTCAACTACCACTGAGTGAGTTCAATAAAAAGGGGTTCTACACCGTTTACATCAAACCTAAGGAGGTGGAGGCTGTCATCGCTGATGTCAGCGCACTTACGGCGTTCCCTAACGTTAGGGGGCTTGTAATCGACTCTAGCAGCATACAGGATGGAAATATGGTGGAAAAAGCCCTTACAAACAACGGACTTGTTGGGTATAGGATAATCTATATAGCAGACAATGGATCAAGACAGGACTACTACAGGATTATCACTAGCAACAACAGATGTGAGCCTGTTGTGCAAGCACCTAACTCATCAAGTGACAAATCATATACCTACAGGTATGACGACGCTTCTCCTCTTACATTCGTAACGGTGTCCCCATCATCTGCACCTACGTTTAAGGAGAACGCAACGCCTTTCATCGGAAAGCCAACACAGAAGATATTGCTAGTCAACACCTATTTTGAGCCAATTATGCTTGATATTGAAATGACGACGCACGACGCTGACACAATCAGTTATATGCTTGAGAACAGCCAGCTCAGAGACCTTGATAACGGACTCGTTACCACATACAACGACAAGAACGAGATTTACAACCAGTCAGAGCACTTCACACTCAAAGATCAATATACAGGTAAGCCTGTATTTGAGGTTAAGCAGAAGAGAAATAACAATGTTGACTTTAGTCAGACAATTGACGATAAGATTAGTTAATAGATATGCCTTTAATTAAGAGTCATTCAAACTATGTACTAAAAAATAAGCATCAGCTTATAAACGATGGTACGATATTTGAGAGGGACATCACCACCATTGGTGCTGTCAATCAGTTTGCACCTGGTCAGATACCTATCTACAGAAGTGGAAATTTCATTATCACCGTAAGGGATGATAGGGGTGGTATGAACCAGTACAATACCCAGAAATGGGAGAAGGGTGCGGACGGAGACTCTTGGACTATTGCCACCGTCGATAAGATGGTGTCACAGGATGAGACACAGGACGATACCAAGATTGTTCTGAAGAATGATTATTATGACTTTAGGGAGTTCGCCTACTATGGCTCTCTCACGGAGTTGTTTAGGTCTTCTGTCAACGATATACTCGCCAGATTCCCTGGCGAGCTTTACTGTGTTTCTGGTAGTGAAGCAACTTCTACCAGTGATGAAATTGGATCGGTTTACTATACAAGTTCGTACACAGTAGATAATGAAGCAGTTACCACATCAGTAAGGCTAGGTGGAAGTGGTTATTATGAGATATCTAACCCATACGGCATTAACATCCACAGTGCAACAGCACCACAGGATGCAGAGCCACTCAAATACTTTGCTAATAGTGGATATACCAACTATGAGATAATAGTAGGAAACGGAAATCCTACACCTGTTACGGGGTGGAGTGCGACTCCGGAGGTAAAGTGTGCCCCTATAGGTACGCTAATATCAACTATTACAATAAACTCTTATACATTCTATGCGTATGTAGGTGAGGGTGGTAGAATATTCTATTTACATAAAGGTGATAACAATATTCACATACGTCCTAAGAGCAAGCCATTTATCATGGATTTCTATAATAGATGCAGTGATCTACAGAGGATAATGTTAAATCCGGATACATCACCTAAATATAAGGCTATATTCTCTGTAATTAAGAGCAATGACTTCGGATATTACAGAGAATTGCAGGAGTTCATTTATCCTACATCTGAAGGTGGATATAATCCATCAGCAGACGGAGAGTATGCCAACAGGCTTGCTGAGATAGGCGAGTTCTACGATGAGTACCTTACCGATAATCTATATAGGGTTATGACTCACGAGGCAATAAAGAACTTCGACTGGACCTATACAAGGGAGTATAACGAAGGTGATGAGGTTGAATATATTCACGGTGGAGAGAAAATACAGAAGGCTCTCAGAGTTTTCGCAAGGGAATTCGACGAGCAGAAGAAATATATTGACAATATAAAGAATACCGGGAAACTATCCTACGACGAGAGAGGTAACATTCCGGATTACTTCCTAGCTGACTTGTGTGAGGATGACGGCTGGGATGTTAAATCAGTTATACCTTATGACTTAACAGAGACATGGGAAGTTGATGGTGAAATAGTGGAAGTTCCAAGTGGAATATATTCACCAACATCTGGTGAGACATATCAAATACACAACGCCTCTGGTAAAACTGTTGATGGAGTATTTAGCCCAACCAAATATTTTAACCGTGAATACTCACAGAGTTCTGTATCTGCTGTTACGCCATATTCCAAGTCATTCATAAAAGACAATAGTGAGAATGGTTATTTCATACAGTGTTCTGCTGGTGGAACAAGGCTTGATAAATGCCTAAATGAGTGGTATGATGACAAAGTTAGAGCAGCAAGTGAGGATGAGACTTATGACTTTATGTTCCCAAGTCAGAGGATTGAGTATAAGATTAAGTCTTACACCGATGAGACTAATACATACACCTATATGGATGTCAACAATGAGTTCCTTAGGAGACTGAGATTGAACTCAAGGCAGATATGGAGGCATAAGGGCACTCTTGAGGGTATTGAAATGATCCTTGGAATGTTCGGTATGAAGAGCAAGAGGTGGCTCTGCAAGAACGAAAGTTGTAGGTATAAGTACTATAAGGCAAATGCCTGTGGTGACCAGGCTTGCAATGGAGCAGTGCCGGACTATGAGATAATAGAATACACACAATTCACCACTCCTATAGAGGATACTTGGGATGATGAACACAATATGTATAAGATTGACTGGATTAACTCAACCAAGACAATAACATATGATTACAGGTCAACGTCTAACTATACGCTTCCTGGCAGTATGGGCGCATACTATGTCCCATATCAAGGATTACCTGTGGCATATCTTGACAAGAGTGACGGAAGATATCTGTATCCTAAGTTTGACAAGAACGAGCAGTTGGATGGAAACCCATACTTCCAGATGGATGGTGGATGGTTGGCTAAGACTATAAGCAATGTGCAGAACTTCCAGTTTGACGCTGACGATAACATCGTACATAACCCTGTTGTTACAGGTGGTGTTGACTCAGACGGCTTCGTAATTGATGATCACAAACTCTATAAGGAGACTGTTAGAGCCATCAAGAGGCTTGATACGTTATCAGAAATGCTATCACTTCCTCAGTCAGAATTGTACGATGGGATAATATGCTATGTGGCAAACGTCGGCAATGAGATTGCTGTCATAGACGGAGAGGTGTTCTCTGTTGAATACGACGGAAACAAGAAATTTGTCAGATTTACAAGGAATGGGGGCTTTATAAAGGTAGGAGACCTATATTTCGACGAAACAATAGTTGTATTGAACTCATCATATGCTGGCGAGGTATATTCAATTGATGACAAGCTTGACGGATATGAGGTTAAGGCTTATATCAATGGAAATAGTTTCACTTGTAAGAGTGCCGAGTCAGATCAGTATTCTATAACCAGTTTCAAACTTGTGAACGTCGGTTCTGAAAGCACTGATTTCTCCAACTACTTCAAGTTGGATGACGTTGTGTTCTCAGATATGATTACCTATGAAGCAAGTGGTAATGGATGGAGGAGACTTAGGAAGAAAGATGCTGACTATCTCAAGATTAACACTATATCCAACTACTACGAGGGTAACAATGGTCATACCGGACTGATGAAATATGATAGCGGACACGAATACTTCACGTATTTCCAGAGACTGTTCAAATACTCTGAGGATAATGGGTTATTCGATACAAGGTGTTACAGGGAAGGTTTCAATGACCTGTATAATGTGTTGAATCCAGACGACGTACCTATAGGATTCAGTGGACTAATCCACCCTAATGAGAACGTGACTGATTATGATACTTATATATCTGCTGATACAAAGGTTCACTATTTCGGAAACTATAAGACAAGAAAAGGTGGCACAGGTGATGATAGAAATTACATAGACAAAATTTATATCTATGGAAATTCTACTGAGTATACATACAAGTGTAAAGAAGAACCTTGTGGTAAATATGAAGCAGATGGAGATAAGATTTGTGATCCTTGGAAGTGTTTTTACAATAAAGAACCTAACTACTACCAGATTGTAAGCGGTAATACTCCTAGTGTGAAAATTGATAATGAAATACAACCACACGAGTCTTCAGACCCTGTTACCAACCAGATTGTGAACAACAAGAGGATAAAGATTAAGTTCAATATGAAGAACGAGTTTAACACCAAGGCTGGTCAGATTGAACTGAAATATATTGATGATATTGTAATGAATTATTTAACACAGATGATACCATCTACTGTTATAACTGAGATTGAGTATAACTTCTGTGGATTTACAAATACTGACTGTTAATAATGGCTACATATAGTATTGTTGGACCAGGTTCAAGTATGGATAACCCTATAGACGTATTCGTAGGGTGTAAAGGTACTACGGCTGAAGTGTGCTGGGTCGGAAGACTCAGCACGGTTGACAATTGTAATATCGAAATGTATCGTGATGAAAAGTATTGTCAACTAGTTACGTTTCCTGCATATAGTAACCCAACAACATATACGAGCAAGTTCGATTGGAAACCAAATGACACTACCACAATAGAGGTATGGTATAGAGTTAACTGGGAGAAATGCCCTCCTAACCCACCTGGATGCATCTCTGCTTGTACGAATCTGACGGCGTATGCCGTTCCAGGTTCTGTTGAGGAAGACTATTCCAGAGACATAGAGATTCACTATGAATATCTTGTTGAATGTTATGGTACTAAGACTGGTGTCGTGACTGGTTTAACGTTGTCTGATTTCACACCAGAAGGGGATTTGTATAAATACACTTACACAACATCTGATTCAATGGTTAGTACACAATGTAGCACAGATGTCTATGTACACAAGAAAGGTGGTGACGATTGTACAGAAGGTTGTGTGGCAGACATATCCATCACATTCAGTAAAAATGTAGTCCCTGCAAGCGGTGCTACCATACAGGTTATTGTATCCTTCAAGAAAACGATTACTGATACAAATTGTAATAAGAAGGTAACAACTGGTTCATTCTCAAAACCTTGGGAGGTGAAATGTACTCCTGTTGACGAAAATGATAAACATTGCTGTAAGGATCATTATGTAGAGGACTGGATATCAAAGGCAGAGATTAAGGAACGTGCTAAACTTGGTGATTGTGAACTGCGTTACGAAGGAGAACAGACGGCACTTGATTACTACTATAAGGTACTACAAAAGGCAAAGACTACTGAGGAGTGCGAGGGCTACTGTGAGGAGAAAACTACGTATTGTGCTGATCAGAGCACTGTAAAGGTGTGCTATGAGAAGAGATACTTGAGCAATGAGTGGGTTTGTGAGGGTGATCCTTCCACTGATTGTGATTGTTCTGCTCTGTCTATTGAAGGTGTCAACGGAGCATATGCAGTTCCATTCACCGGAGGTAGAATTAAAGTAACGTGGCAATATTCAGCACATACCACGACTGAGACGTGTAACGAGTATGACACACTTGGAAGAACGTGGGAAGAAATCATTACAATTGGCGGTTGTGATGAAAGACCAGAGAGAATACCAGATTGCCCAGAAGATACAAAAGATTGTTGTTCAGATTCAGTGTATAATAAAGTCATTGTTGGTTATGATGAAAGTACGACCCCACCAACACCAATATATGAAAAATATGATGATGCTACATATAAGGATTGTGAGATCTGTGATTCAGAGTGCTGCTACAACTACGACGGAAAAGGTACTTGTAGGTGTGTGATCCTGTTTAAGGAGCAGACACCTGGATGTACTACTTGTGAGAGTTGTGACGTGTACGACGAGGAAGAGCAGAGAACTATAACATATAACAAAATCAGATATGAGTTCGTACAGGATTGTACAACCATCTGCAACTACGACAAGAACATACAATTTGAACAGCAGCCTGTGCCTGTTGACAAGTGTTTCACTGGAGAAACTGGTGCTACAGTTCCATTCACCAGTACTACTGAGTACTATGGTGCAGGATGCCCAGCACCAGAGGTTATAAAAGATTCTGTGGAAGTCAAAGTTAACATACCTACTGTCAACAACAGTAACAGACCTAAGGTTGCATATGAGGATGAAATGATCAAGGTGATACAGGCGGCAGGACCTTGTGAAGTTCCTACCTACTGTGATTGTGATGCGCTCACGCTTGAAGGTGGCGGTGGAGACTGCCCGGAGGGTGAAATATCATATGTATATGGAACTGTTAATATAGAATGTAGAGCATACAGCAATGAATCTGTTGATGTACCATACACCAAATATTGTAATGGTTCTCCAATTGGTAGTGGAACATCTGCCAAGACGATAAGTGTTGACTGTAACAAGGGCATTTCAAGGGATATTACAGTAAGTGATGTAAAACTCCACCAGGCAGGTGGATGTACTGATGAACAGTGCGGCGCAACTCCTCCTGGAGGTGATTGTGCTTGTAGTGTTACATGGGGTGGAAGTACACCAACTGATAGGAAAGACTTATCATATTTTGAAAGCCTATATAAAGAACCATTTGGCCATGGCGATTTATCTACTGGCAATACGCATACTTATCTGAATGCGATATATAATAAGGCAAATAGTGATTTTACCAATAACACTGGTGGTTATACATTATCTATCTACAATGATAGTGGAATTAAAACTTGTTCCAACACTGGGGGTGATGAAGATATGGCATTTAATATATTTATTGGATGGACTATAGCAATGTGCCTAACAGAGATTGATGCTAGTAAGAGTGACGAATTATATGACACCGCATATAGTACGTTTGGAGGAGATACAAGTGTTTACGGATATAGTACGAAAAACAATCCACATATTGCTAGAATAGCCGCCACTATAGAATATGCTATTTCAAGACCAAATTGGGATACACTTGTTACAAATGTTAGAACTGAAAAAGGTGTGCATAGTAATGCAAGTTTTGACCCAACTACGATTGTTAGAAACACATACGGGAATTATTATCCGGACACTTCAAATATAGTGCCAAGTTTGAGTTTTATAATGGCGAATTGTCAGTCTTGCGATACTGAGATTGACGACGACGCAAAATCTAGGTATACGAATGATAATCCTACAGTTGAAAGAACAAAACAAGCATTGATGGATAAGGATTTCTGCGGTACTTATGGTGCTAAGATATTTGGAGAGGCTATGGGAATGAATATAAATAACAGGGCTGATTTAATAGAAGACTATTTATTACATGGTAGCTGGGCATCAGATGCTGTTAAAACTGAGTACTATGGACGTTACAGACCTCCTAGATACCCAAATAACAAGAAATATAATGGCTATCCGTTGGTAAACAAATCAATAGAAGATTTGACCGGATGTGAGGAACACCCAGAGATGACACCACAAGTAGCCGCCGATAATATGTATCCAAACTCATATTCTTCTGGTCATTCTAGTGCAATTTGGGGAATAGGTTGTATATTAGCATATATATATCCTTCTAAGTACGTTGAGATATTCAAAAGGGCTTGGGTATTTGCAAACAACAGGGTTGTGTCAAGATATCATTTCTACTCTGATACAATTGTCGGAAGAGAACTTGGTGGTTTAATATTGCCAACACTTATGTATTACGATAAATTTAGAAACAGTTTATAATATGGGAGTAATAATTTTAATAGTTTTTGTCCTTGCAATTATAGGACTAGTGGTTTGGTTCTACATTAAGAACAAGAAACCAAAGCCAGATCCAACGCCGGATACTGGCGACACTCCAGACACAGGAGACACCCCGGATACGGGTGATACCCCAGATACTGGCGACACACCGGATACTGGAGATACCCCAGACACTGGTGACACACCAGATACAGGAGACACGCCTTGTTCTGCTGAGAGTGAGACGCACAAGACCGGAGAACTCCTAGACTATCTGGCTTCAGCCGAAAGGGTGAAGATCGGGTGGTATGAGGTTGACACATTGTGCGACGGAGAATGGTCTGTGACGGGGTTTGCCAATGGTGACAACTTCCTGTCAGACATCAAGTTTGAGGACGGTGACATAACGGCTGTTGTTATCTCTGACAACTACGGAGAGACAAGGGACGTGCGTTGCCTCACACACCTCACAGCTGAGTATGGCTCTAAGGATGACTACTTCGACGTAACACAGGCTGGAGCAATAGACGACGAGTTCGGTGAACTTCTCGACGCATTCAGAAGCGAGGCTGACGTGAAGGCTGGAAGTGAGACCTACAACTACTTGCAGTTACTCTATTCTGAGGCTAAGGCACAGTATTTCAACGGCAAGTCAATCAATGGTCTCCCATCACTCTGCAAGGAGGAGAACTTCCCTAACATCTATAACTTCTATGGTGAGGATGGCGACAGCGAGAAGTCATTCAAGTCACTTGTCGGATGGTTGTTTGCCCTTGTATTGGGTGAGTTGAAACCAAAGAGCAGAACCAACCTGTTCAAGATTGGTTATGAACTTGGCGGTTATAACAAGTACTCTAACGTATATGGTTACAAGTTCAAGGATGATCCTAATGTCGTAAGACTTATGGCATCTGCAATCTATGTGACTATGAGGGGTACTGTGAAACCTAATATCGACGCAATGAGGAAAGAGGTTGGTGGTAGCAAGTTCAGCAAAGACCTCAGCACTCTTGGTGATGGTACAAGGGAAGAAGTAGGTGTCAATGACTTCTTTATAGACTTCAGAGAATTCCTACCAACAGCACCTGGACCTTATGCACCGGGTTACACCTCAAGACCGGACAATACCTATCCAGATGAGAAGAAGGATGAGTATAAGAACATAGACGTTGACAGGGCTATACATGAGTTCGTTGTTGACAACTATAACGAGGATAATCCAGAGTATTCTGCTGCAACCGTACAGGCAATCGCAGATGAGGAAGCTTGCGAGAAACACTTGTTCGGAGACAACAAGACTGTTGGAGATATGAGTTTTCACCCGGTATTCGGACAGGATACAATAGGTAAGGTTCTTCCAACTGAGGGAACGTTCCCAGAGTTCGTGGAGACTGAGATCTATACTGCAAGTTCTTCAAGAGGTATTATGCAGAGCGCAAAGGTTAATCCTAAGCAGTATGGTAGGTTGAGACCTGGATGTAGTTGGACTCAAGAGGCTACGAAGAACTCAAAGTCTGACGATAGGAGAAACGTTCTCTGTGACATCGACATTGAGGACAACGACGGATGCAAGGATTCGGCTAACTCAGTGGGACACTATAACCAGGATGGTATATGGGTTTACACCGAGGCTGAGGAAGGTAAGTTCTGTGAGTCACAGAAGAACGCATTGTGGGCTAACTCATACCCAAGCGGACACTCCTCTGGTATATGGGGTGGATCGATGGTATTGATGGAGCTTATGCCACAGCTTGCAGACAAGATCATGAGGGCTGCAAACCAGTTTGCTGTCAACAGGACTGTTGCAAGGTATCACTGGACTTCTGATACCATCAATGGTAGGGTTCTTGGTTCAGCAACCAATGCTGTTTCACACGCTGCAAGCGACTACGAGGAACTCCTTGAGAAGTCTAGGAAACAACTTGACAATCCTACACCAGAGCCAACACCAACAGAGAAGGTGAATCTGACACTATCATATGCTATTGGTGGATATGGAAGCTGTCACTGTGATTCCGGTGAGCAGACAATAACCCATAACTGCAAGAAACAGGCAGATACTGACAGACACCCATCGATTAATGTATCACAGAAGGTAAACTTCACGATTGAAGGTGCTGGGGTGAAGACCGTTGACGGAAAGACAAGTGGAACTTGGGAAGCAGGTGTAAACTATGAGCTTGTATGCCCGGCAGTTGGAGAAGGTGAAGAGAAAACTGCAAAGATCACAATGCGCAATGACAATGGTGTTAGGATTCTTAACTACAAGCTTTGTCGTTGCAGCACACATGATGACGGCGCAGGTGATATTTAATTATAAATGTTAAAGATTGTAAACAATGGTAGAGAAGACTATTGGTAATAAGAAAGACGACTCTGTAACAGTTAATTATACTCTTGCAGATAGTTGTGATGATACAACTGTGGTTGGGGCTACGTCAAGCGTGTCGTGGCTCTCAGCCACTGTATCAGCACCATCCAATCACGCAGGAACTATAACCATAACAGCAACTGAGGACGGTACTGACGTTACTAGGTATGCATTTATCACACCTTCGATCAACGGAGAACCTTGTGATAACAACAGAATAAAGATTACACAACAGCCTGGTGAACAACCAGAACCAGAACCATGCAAATGGTTCATCGTGGATGGTGGTTCATGGGAGAATGTACCAGCAGAGGGTGCTTCTGCATGCGATAGTGCATTCCTTTATAACGAAGGTGTGCCTGTATTCATACCATCAACAGGTAGTGAATGGGTTACTCCTAGGTTTACACACTGGGATGAAGACCCTCATACATATCAATATTTCTGTAGCATCTATGACCAGTCACCTTGTGTGGCTGAATCAATGATGAGGCATGCTGGAATTACACCAAATCAGAAACCAGAAATGTGCGGTGGAGACCCTGGAGTTCCAATGCCACAACTAGTTATGGATACTATTAATGGTAGTACAGAATATACCCATGCACTTGGTACTGTATGGTATGATGTTGCACGTAACACAACTGGCGAGGAACGTTCATGTACCATAAAGTGGTACGTAGATGATGTTGAGTGTGAATCTGCTGAGTACAAAATTACACAGCTTGCTGAAGATACACCAAGCACATGTGAGTCATGCAGTGATTTTGGTATAACGGACAGGGCAGATTATCCTGTGCCAGCAACTGGTTATACTTATGCTAATCCTGTGAAAGAACTTAAGACTAACTGTGACCCAGATGGACAATTTACTGTTGAACACAAGAGTGATTATAACATCTTAATAAGCATGGCTATAGGTAGGCAAGGTGCTAAGAGCTATCTGATAACTGGAACAGCTGGTGAGAATCCAAGCACAACCACTGAACTCACCGAGGTTCTTTCTATCAAGTACAACGGTGTTGAATGTGCAACTACTACCATAACCCAGAAGAAGAGTGGTGACGTGCCAGTTCCTTGCGACGACCCTTGTGAAAGCCTTAATATAAATCTACCAGTTTCAAGTGAGGGTATCCGTACCATCACTGCCACATCTGAGGCTGGAAATGCAAGCTTTACATATAAGTGCTGTCAAGACCTTTATGTAAGAAAGGGTTCTAGTACTGCAAATTGGATAACAGTTTCTAAAAGCTATGATTCTAGCACTAGTGCTGGTACTGTATCTATTACCTATGACGCTAATACAACCACAAGCACTAGAGACTGTGCAATATTGTTTTCTATTGAAGAGGGTGGACAGCCTTGTAACGACCAGCTTAAGATACCTATATTCAAGCAGGATGGAAGAGAATCTGGAAGTGGCGCAAAGGTAACTATACACAACAATACAACAGGTAAGACATCACCAAAAATAGGATTCTACAACACTAATGGAGCACAAGTGGGTGGTGTTGTTAGATATAATCCAGGAGAAACTAATACGTCTATTACTTGGTCTAATGTTTCAGTACCTATTAACAAGATTGATTATACTGAGAATAACGCTCCGATCAAATATATCAGCATATATACCCAGATAGTTGGGCAACCACCTGTAAACGTGTTAGCTAAGTCTGAAATGGGAGGTACTACTGGAACTATTAATCTTACCAGAACATTTAACCCAGCTGATTTTGATGATGGAAACAATATAATAAGTATAACATTCACAGACGAATAATAGATGATAAAAATATGGCAGTAAGCGAAATAAGGATTGGTAAGGATTTAGGAGCAACAACAAGCGTCACATACTCTCTTGGAAGCGGGTGTGACGCTTCGACGGTGCTTACTCCTACGTTTGACAGCAATTGTAGCGGCTGGCTCACTGGTACTGGTGGAACTGGAAAGAATAGTACTGTAAACCTTACAACCACTCAAGCCAACACCGGGGGCGAGAGAAGTGGATATCTGATACCTTCCATTAAGGGCAAACAGTGTACTGATTATAAGATAAAAGTAACACAGGAAGCCGGAGGTAGTGGTGGCGATTGTAGATGCACTTCATACGGTAGATACATAGGTGGTGGTATTGGTGTGGAATATGGTGGACCTGCACCTGCCACTGGTTTTACCACTGAAGGTAGGAGTTATGTTATCGGTTTCTACAGGAAAGATAGTGGTACTTGTTCAGTTCCAACAACATACACCTACTACTATAAAGGGGCTGGTGACATATCTGAAGCAGAGTTCAATACACTATGGAGCGGTGTACAAATAAGTGTTACTGATCAACCTCAAAAGAAAGAGGATGGTGTTACTGATTTGCCATTGGCTGGTGGATTTACACACTATGTGATAGTAAATAAAATACCAAAGAATACATTGGGTAAATTAGTGGTTTTGCATTTAGTACCTAATAATGAATGTACTGACTACTTCACGTTTAATCAATATGCATAAGAAATGATAAAGATTGATAAATCAGAGAAGCAGTTCATACTAGATCTGAACAAGCTTCCATACGACGAACATACCATTACAATCAATTCCAAGGGAGAGAAGGGAAACCGCCTCCCTTGGGGTGTTGAAATGGTGTCTAGCCAGTACGTTTCGGCAGAACAGGGTGCAAACGACTCTCTCAACATCTACGTGGATATTGAGAACATGAAAGACGATGCATTCATCCTTCTTAGGAACTTCAAGAAGGAAATGATGAAGATTGTCATCAAGCCAAACACCCTTCTTACTTCTCCTAAAACTTATAAGTTTAGGATAAGCAAGAAAACAACTGAAGGTAGGAAGACAAAGATTAGAATATTGTCAAAGGAAGACAATAAAGAGATCGGATGGGAATGTACCTACGACGGAAAGCCACTCAACTACTCCATTGAACCTATGAGGAGTGACAAAAGCGGATACGTTGATATCGAGGTGCTTGATGAGTTGTTCACAGACGTACCTAGTGTGATAGAGTTCACCCAGGAAAGAAGCGGTGAGGTGATAAAGCTGGTTCTGAACCAGAAGAACGAGGATACGGAAATATTAAAAGCTGACTAACTACGGGTTAATCAGCTTTTCTTTGTCTTCGTAGAGTGCTTCAATTGACTCTACTTCCATATCGTATAGGCTATAGTCATTCTCGATGTCAACGAACTCATATGACATATCGCCATTCTCCAATCTCCATACGGCAAATCCGTGTTCTGATACTGTCTCTCCGAATGTCTGCTGTATCAGCGATCCAGGGTAAACGATCTCAACATTTCCCCTGCTGAGAACCTGTCTCTTGTGTATATGACCTGCCATAACAACGTCACACCCAGCGAAAGCGTCAACATCAAGTCCGCTATCAGTCTCAGTACCGTTATCCAGCTTAGCACCTACTATAAGCCCGTGATAAAGACCTACGACGGTGTTATCCGGGTGATTCTCCATACTTTCCTCAAGGTTGGGTCTCATATAGTCCTCGTGAGTGGAATATACAGCCCAAGTGATGTTATCATCAACGACGCATCCACTCTTGTAGTCGAGGATCATATCAAGGTACTTGCAGTCCTCGAAGTTGGCAGTCTGGAATATACCAGTTAGTGTGTCAGTTCTGCTTGTGTTGGATATCACCATGTCGTGATTACCGCTTATGACTATCACTGTGGCGATCTCCTGCAATTTTCTTAGGAACATACTCGTGAAGATGATAAGCTCGTTGCTTATCGTGTTCTTCTGGTTAACGATATCCCCGGCTATAAGTATCCTCACTTCGTCTCTTTCGTATTCAGAGGCTATTTCCTCACATTTCTCAATGAATTTCTCAAGCTGTGCCGCATATTCCTCCATTCTTAGAAAATTTCGTATGTGGATATCTGCTGCGTGAATTATACATTTTACCATTATAAATCAATTTTTTGCAAAGATATATAAAAAAAGTTAAAAAAACAAATTTTATAGTCTATTTATTGAGGTAAATGTTAAAAAACTATGGCAACTTATACTAAAATGATAAAGAAGGTACTGAAATGGGAAGGCGGTTATGCCGGAAACATTGACGGTATGACCTGTACCATGAAGGGTGTTACCCTTGCGACGTACAGGAAGTTCTTCGGCAAGAATAAGAATTGCAAGGATCTCAAGGAGATAACACAGGCTGAGTGGGATCTGATATTTAAAGAAGGTTTCTGGGACAGATGGAGAGCCGACGAGATAGAGAACCAGTCCATCGCTGAACTGCTTGTTGACTGGTGCTGGGCTAGCGGTGTGTACGGAATCAAGCTGCCTCAGAGGGTGCTTGGTGTAAAGGACGACGGAATCGTAGGCAAGAAGACACTTGCGGCAATCAACGACTATCCAGATCAGAGGGAGTTGTTCGACAAGTTGTGGAACAGGAGGAAGAAACACTTCCAGGACATTGCCAAGAACGGCAAGGAGAAATTCCTTAAGGGATGGCTTCGAAGACTCTCAGATTTTACATATTCTGAAAATTAATCTAGTTCCATCCCTTGATTTTTTTTACCTTATTTTTTATATTTTGAATAAAAATGGAAACTTATAGAGAAATAAAAGGGTTTGATGGATATATGGTATCTAATCTAGGTAACATCAAATCATTAGAGAGAGATATCATAAGAAAGAGTAAGCTAGGTAATGAATATGTATATCATTTACAAGAGAAAGTCTTGTCAAAAAGAAAAGATAAAGACGGGTATGAATTAGTTAATTTATTCAATGATGGAAAACAAATAACATTGAAAGTTCATAGACTAGTGGCAGAAGCATTTATTGATAACCCAAACAATTTACCAATAATAAACCACAAGGATTGTGATACTAGTAATAATTCTGTGGATAATTTAGAATGGTGCGACTATTCTTATAATAACTCGTATTTGGATGCTGGACATAAAAGAGCCTTGAAAAGAGGTAAACCATTGATTGCATATAAGGATGGAAAAGAGATTGGTCGTTTTATGTCTTCATATGAAGCAGCAAAAGCGTTGAATTGTTCAAGTGGTAATATAAGATCTAATTTGCGTGGTGTTTGTCACGTTAACACCGTCAAAGGATATACTTTTAAATTCAGTGAGGAGTAAAACATATGGAAATAAAATACAGTGAAGTAGATGTAACTTGGTCATCTATTGAGAAAGATTACCAGTATGACAAGGTTGTTTGGACTTGGAGGAGTAATGGTATACCAAAGTTCACACTTCTTGATGAGAATAACCAAAGAATTGAGATAAACATATAAATAATGTTAAAAATAGGAAGAAAGTTGGAGCTACGCTTTGTAGTTCCAATTTTTTTTTCTACCTTTGCAACCACAATAAACAATAAAAGTTATGAACGAGAAGAGATTAGAAAATCTGAGGAAACTCCACGACGAGATTAAGGAGCATCCATTCTGGAAGACTATGGACATCGGCTTCCATGCCGATTGTGTAGATAGTTTGAAAGGTCTACTTAACACCTTCATCGGTGGCTTCTGTGGTGACGAGCGTGAGAAGAACCCACACTTTGTCCTCCTGTATCCTATTATGCACGGTCTGTTTTCATCTATACTGAGTGCAAAGATCATGTATAGGCAGATGCATAAGAACATCACGGACACCCCGGCATTCGGCAACTACGTGCTGTGCCTCCAGACTGCATTGCAGATTGTACACTGTTACCTAGACGGTATATTTGACGAGGATGAAATAGTGTCATATGAGCCACACCTTCATTTCAACAAGGAGGAGGACACCTATGACGAGTGTACCTACAAGACGTATGCTGTTAGGAAGAACGACGATGACACCTACAGGGTGGTGAGGGTTATCACCAAGGATGAGATCCCAGAGGTGATGGATTTTCACACTAAGGCTGTCGAGGGTTATTGTGACGTGGTGAAGAAGTACGGCGAGAAGCAGCACCCAACTAGTTTCGACGTGGAGTACGCCAATAAGTGTCTGAAACGTGCTGAGTATCACAAGGGCTGTGTTGATGATCTAAAAGACAACAAGCAGCTCTATTTCATTATTAAATAAGAAAGAGAGGTAAGTATGAAAAGGGAATTTGTAGACTTCAATGAAGTAAAGAAAGGTGACATCATACTCCAGGTTGGATATGATGGCTCGTGTGGAAATCTGATTATGTTCGATCACGCCGATGATGGATTGATTCACTGGTTGTGTTGGTTTGACATAAGCAAGAATGAGTTCCACGTGAACAACAACCCGAAAACTCATTTCGGGAATGTCAACGAAGGTAGGAGGAACTTCAAGATGGTAGTGCCTACTGAAAGTGAGAAAATCCTCATGGATGTTATACTAGACAAGTATGGTTACTACTTCGATGAGGATGACAATTGCCTTGTACAGGAAGGCGTACCTACAGTTGGACAGCCAAAAATCACGTGGGACGACGAAGAGAACCACGAAATGGTGATTAAAGGTCTTGATGGTGCTCAACGCAACATCATACGTGAGTTGATTAAGAGTTGGGAACATCCTGGTCCGTGTTGTGGTTAAAATGTGAATTATGGGAAAGTATTCGTGGGACACCAACAGCAAGTTGTTTGAGGAATGGGTGACGGTTGAGAAGAAACGCCAGGACGGTCTCAAGCGTGTCTGTGAGTATGCTCTTGCATTCGGCAAGTCAAAGGGTATCAAAGACCTAAGCGTAACCAGACGCTGCAACAGGGTGATCCGTATGGTTAACTCCAAGCAATACCCAAGGATTCACTTCGTAGTGAAGCCCAAGAACCTGCACAATTGCAGGAGGATTGCTGGATGGGCTAAAGCCTGGATCGAGGAGAATAGCATCAAGGATCAGAAAGCAAAGAACATCATCCACCACATCAACTGCTGGTGTCACATTTTTTACAGACCAAGATATCCTGGAGCATGAAACAGTGTCAGTATTGCGATTGGTGGGATAAGACAGTTCCCTCCATGACTTTCAAGGGAAGGGGCTGCAAATGCAGCATCACTGGCAAGACGAAGTTGCCAGAAGAGGGTAAATATTGTAAAAACTATATCTTTGCAAAGGCAGAATATGAAAGAACTCAACGAGAGGCAGCAGAAGCTAGCCAGGCAAGCGGTAAATAATCTCAAGAAACTTCAAGATGAGGGTGTGGTTTCACTTATCATCGATGGTGGTGGCGGTAATGGTGGGTTACACTTCTGGATTCCAGAGGGTGACGAGGATGATAATGCGGAGGAAATCATCCATACTGACGAGTTCAATGAGAACGAATACTATCCATCAAAGTCAATTGGTTTAAGAATAGACTTAATAGTTCCATAAAGTATGATTACAAGTTTGTTATATTCTATTTTGAAACGTTTTAGAGAGTCAAAGAACGGACTCACAGAAGAAGAATGTAAAAAAGAAACAAAAGAATATGAAAATAGTATCGAATCCTAAACGTGTGTGTCCAGTTTGCGGATGTGAGTTTACTTACACGGCAGAGGACGTTAAACTCACCAATGGTAAGGGGACAAGATATGTCAACTGCCCAGTGTGTAGTAGTATGTTATCGGTTAAAAAGTAGAAATGATTATGCTAAGTAGTATTTTAGGTGTATACAGGATCACGTATCCTAAGTACAGGACTTCACAGGTTAAGAACCTTGTGTCCCACGACGATTATAAGGCTGTTGTAAGCCGTCAGAATGAGTTGATCAGACTGATTGCCAACTACGACAAGAAATCAGATCCTGCGGGTCTTGTAGCCCTCCAGAAGGAGCTTGACAAGATTGCCAAGGAGGTGAAGTCAGAACTTGCAAGACAGTTCGGCGACGAGTTCTTCACAGATCAGTCTCCCCTGTGGTTGTCACAGGAGACGGATGGTGTTATGTGCCTACCAGCATGGCAGGGAGGTGGAATCGAGGTTAAACTTGAAAAAATTGACTAATGGAAGATAAATTAACCGTAGAAATAGTGAACAAATTACACTCTCATGGACTCAAACAGTTCAGTGGCGACAGTACTATTTCAGAGGTTTTAAAATGGTTTAGAGATAAGAAGGGACTCTACGTGGTTTGTAATTTCCATAAGTATGGAACATACAAGAAGAAAGTAAAATGGCGTTGGGAACTAATCAATATCATTTCAAGCTGGCTTGTAGAAACTTCAAGAGGTACTCCATCTGACATTCCAGTATATGATATTGACACCCAGGAAGGTACACGTGGATGGGGGTATGTTTACGATTCATGGGAGGAAGCATCTCTTGCTGGTATAGAGTATATCTGTACCCACTACAAGAATATTTGGTAATTAAATTAAAAATCGAGTTAAGTATGATTAATGCATTAACGGCACGTAGTAACGCCTATAAGAGCGTAGGGGTGGATTGTCATGCAGACGCAATGAAGAGGCTGTATGACGGGATTGACAACAAGATAGAGGCTGTATCAAAATGCGGCAAAATGTCAATAGAGTTCTATCTTGATGGCATGGTTAAGAAGTATATGGGTCTCACTCTCTCAAGGGAGCAATTGAATATGCTTGCAGACTGGATCAAAGTCAAGTATAAGGATAGTGGCTTCAATGTGTTAAAGTCCTCATATGATTACTCTGATGATATTACTATCGAAATTGGTTGGTTCTCATTATAAATCGAAACAAATATGAAAGCAAGTGAAGCAAGGAAAATTGCGTTTGGTAATGTTGGAAAGACATACGATGAAGGCTTGAACATAGCCTTCAATATGATTCATTCCTCTATATCAAAGGCTGCAAATGAAGGGCATCTGGAGACATCCGTGTTTACGAGTTCAATACTGCATTACTTCGACGGAATAAAATGCGGTTATGTGAAGGATACAATAGTTGAACTCATACGCACGAGACTGATAGAAGACGGGTATCACGTTGACGTTGTCAGAACCAACGTGTCACCGGATAAATGGATCGATATCAGCTGGTAGTGTTTATTAAAGATAAACTTCATCAATTTGTAAAGATTATGACAACACTTGAGTGGATTTTAATCGGTGTGATTGTTGTATTGTTGGCAATACTGATCCCAATCTTTGTATACATACATAAGTTTGGTAAAACTTTGAAGAAGGTTCAATTCTAAATTACTGTAAATAAACCTCATCTATTTGTCGGGCATTCCTAAGATGCTCGACAATTGCTTTATATCCACCTTTCTCAAATAGTGACGACGGATCTTCATCGCCTCCAACTGGTATATACCTAATTCTGTCGTACAGCCTTCCGTGATTAAGCAGTTTGTACACCTGTTTAACTGTCTGGAATGCGTCTGCATCTAGGAAGATGTTGATATTTGCATTAGCCCTGGTTATAAGTTCCCAGTAGAGTTTATAATCAGTATCTAGAGCCTTTCCGAGCAATGGTATGGAGTTGGGTACTACGATGTGATCGAATGCACCCTCTACGAGTGTTATATCAGCATCCCACTGTACCTTTTCCTCATTGAAGATAATCTCTTTCTTCTCTGCCTTTGGGTTGGCGTATTTAGTTCTCGTAAACTCATCGTTCTTTGGTAGAAAGTCACGACCTACCCAGTAATTAAGTTCACCAAGATGGTCATATGATGGAATGATAACCCTGTAAGAATATTTCCTCATTCTTTCATCCTCTTCACGAAGCGTATAGCCCATCTTGTATTTCTCCAATATGTCCCAGGTGAGTCCCCTCTCCATAACATACTTCAAAGCACCATAATGGTTTTTCTTGTTACGATCAAATAACTGGAACGTGCTGGGGAGTTTCAGATCCTCCTTGACAACCATCGACGTGTCGATGTTGAAGTCTTCCTTGTTGAAATGGAGTTTGTACAGGTCACTCTCGTGTATGGAACGGATTGTGTCCTTGTATTCAGAAAGGAGAGCGTCGTTTCCGTACATCCTTATGAGTTTGATGATTGAACCCTTCATAGGTTCTCCCATAGAGCTGCATTTCCAGCACTGGAACACCTGTTTCTGTAGGTTTACGGCAAGGTTATGCTTCCTGGCTTCTGTCTGTCCTTCTCTGTCGATACAGCAAGGGCAAGGAAACTCCAGTTCCATATTGTGCTCACTGAAACCACCTTTGGCTTCACCGAGGAACGATGCTAGTATGTCATACAGCTTTTCTAGCTCATGTATCATCTGTCTATTTCAAGTATTGTCACATTACCGTTTATTGACGTGTACCTCTGTGCGGATTTCTTGATTGCCTCCTCCAATGAGAGTCCTGCATCTATGAGTGCTGCGGTGTATGTCGCTGTAGATCCCAACGTACCACTGAGACAATTGGGGGTGTCTGACGTAGCAAATGGTGAAAGCCCATCGTCGTAGTAGAACACGGCATGGTATTGCTTGTTGATCACCAGGAATCCACCAAGGTCTTTCAGAGTTTCCTCACTGTAGCCGAAGTTATCCACCATATATTCCTTGAACCTCTTGAATAGTGGCAAACCATCGGTGGTGTTACATAGTTTCTCGAAGACATTCTTGTTGGCATTTACGAATTTTGTAAATATGCCTATGGTGTCTGCCAGTCCTGTTGCGCCTATGATTAGTGAGTCCGAGATTTTCACAATTTTCTCAATATCCTCACACACAATCCGGTCTTCCATAAGTGCCCTGCCGTCGGCTGCTACCTGCACTTTATCCTCAGTTATTTTAAATGCTATTACACTCATATTCTTTTTTATCTGCAAAGATATAAATAATATATGAAAAAAACAAGTTTTTACTGATATTTATTTGTAATTAAACACTTTTTAACAATGGCAAAAAAGATTAAGGATAGTGATATACTGAAGGCTATGGCTATGCACCTGGACGAGGATTCTGTTGTATTCGGTGCTAATGGTCACTACGCCGTTGGTGAATACTACGATATCACAAAGGTAAGCAGTGTGTTCGGTGACAAGGACTATAACTCACAGGACGCTATAGACGCAGCTGATCAGACTGAGGCAGCAGAGAAATACAGGACAGATAACGACAAGCTGGATGAGGGACTTCAGAAGGCTCTATGGATTAAAAACTGGTAATCTATTATGAAGAAATATTTGTTTGAAGGCAAATTCAAGGAGAGAAGGGTTGAAACCCCGGAGAGAATTTTTGACATTCTTGACCAAATTAAGAAGGGTGACTGGATAACAATCGGTTATGTTACTAGTGCGGACTTAAATGTACCTAAGGTTCAGAGAAGAAACCCATTGACCAACAGAATGAAAGGTTACGACGACTATTCTGTATTCGGCAATGAAAATGGTGAGATTGCAGGACTTGTTAAGGTATCTGCTTGGAACTTCAGATACTATAACAGACACGATGTTTCAAAACGTTATTACGATGAGTATAAACCAAGTGTTAATGCAATAAGGGGTGAATATGGACTCGACCCTGTTGCTGACAAGGAAGGCTACACCCAGACTATGAACTATGGTAAGGGTGGTGTATCTGTATATGGCGGTGGTAATGATGCTTTGCAGGGTCATTCATATGCTCCACAGAACGTTGCAGATGTTAAGCCTAAGAGTGTAATATACCCTATAGGACAGGATGGTAAAATTCTTAACTTCAATGGTTTGTCACAGGAGCAGATAGTTCCATATCTGAAGGCAAAGAGGGAAGTTGATGGTGTTGCCAAACTCAGAAAGATGGAGGTTGAGGAAGACAGGATAGAGGAATATATAAAGAGGATCAATGATTTGAAGTTCTCATACAAGAATTTCGAGCAGAATTCAATCCTTTGGGTTGCTGCAACAGTTAATGGCGAGGCACTCATCTATCTCAATCCTAACATGGCTAGAGTTGTCAACGAGATCCCAATTGACACAAACGATTTCTTGAAGATTGCTCTAAACAGATACAAGAAGGAACTCGACGATGTTGTAAGGAAGAGTGAACAGGAAAGGAGTATGAATAATCAGACAGTTCCAACAATTCCAGAGTCAAAAAACAGACCACTTAGACTTACTGAGTCAGAATTGAAGCAGGTTGTTAGGGAGGCTGCAATGAAAATCATTACTGAAATGGCAGCAGACCCTACAATCAAGATTCAACAGCTTATACAGCAAGCCAACGATGCATATCACAAGGCAGTAGAGTTGCAGGGTGATGACAGGTGGCCTCTTATGGATAAAGAAGGAAGCCCATACGGACTCACTGGAGACATAAAACTTGCTGGTAATGGATATATAGTGATACCTTTCAACGGCGGCGCATATGGTTCTTATCAGCCAGAGAAGATAAGAGTACTAACAAGGGCTGGTGGTAGAGTAAGGGTATTGCAGGGTGATTACATGACCAGTGGCTGGAAGGATGCAAGGAAGATGCTTAACCAGATTATAAGGGATGCAAATATTGGAAACGGTCACTTCCAGAACTACGATCCAAACTGGGAGGATGCTGATACCCCAGAGGAATATAAAGCGAACAAGGCTGCACTTAAAAACATGAATAAGCAGATAGGAAGGAAGGCTGGAGCTGGAATGGACTATCTTAGTAAGAGATACTAATAATGAAGATACTGATAACTGAGGCACAGCTTAACAGACTGTGTGAAATGGGAGGAAGACAACTCGACCTTTTCATGAACACGGACGAGCAGGACACTTACAACAAGAACTATGACAAGAGGTTATACGAGATTCTCCGAGAGGTAGAGAAAGCTTGTGAGTGGACTCACGACCAGGATAAGGCTGTGGAAACAGAACTTGGTACTATGTATAAGTGTTATCCAATACAGCATTTTGCAAGGAAGAAACCAGTACCTAGACATGAGTTTGTCAGAATGCTATCAGATAGATTAACAGAGAAACACGTTACGACTGGCTACCCAAGGACAATGATGAGGCCAGAGGACTGGTATGTCTCTGTGACATTAAAGCATATGCGATGAAAAAGAACATAGTTATAATACACTACAATACTCCTTATCTCACCGAGTGTCTGGTAAGGAGTATTAATTTGTTTGTGATGGACGCTGTTATCTACATTCTTGACAACAGCGACAAATCCCCATTTGTCGCAAAATTCGACAACGTTACTGTGTTGGATAACACGAAAGGACAGATAATTAACTTCGATGAGTGGCTAAAGAAATATCCTAGGAGATCAATGTCTCACGGTAGGGTGAATGGATGGGGAAGCGCAAAGCATTGCTATAGCGTTGAGAAGTGTATGGAACTCATCGGAGAGAACTTTTTCCTCCTGGATTCAGATATTCTTCTGAAAAGGGATATATCTGAATTGGCTGACAATGAGTGTATATATGTCGGTGAGACGGTGAATCAGCCTAGATCATCAGTGAAAAGGCTTCTCCCATTCCTATGCTATATCAACGTAGATATGTGCAAAGAGAACGACGTACACTACTTCGATCATGACTATATGCACGGACTTGCATATACGGTGAACAATTCAGCAGCAGATAGCTATGACACCGGAGGCGGTTTCTATATGCATGCGTCGAAGTTTAAACACAAGGACATTAACCTCAATAACTATATGATCCACTTCGGTCACGGATCGTGGAACAAGAAGGGTGAAAAGATAAAATATACTGCTATGGATTGGCTTAAGATACACAAGAGGCTATGGAGTAATGAAAAGAACAAGAAGGTTATATACACCTGTATCACCGGAAAATATGACTCCCTGTTAGAGCCTAAGAAGATAAACGATGGTTTCGATTATGTCTGCTTCACAGATAATCCGGAGTTCAAGAGCAGTGTGTGGAACATACGGTCACTTCCAGACGAAGTGAAAGAACTATCTCAGATCAAGAAACAGAGATACATCAAACTAAATCCTCACAAGTTCCTGGCAGAATACGACATATCTGTATGGGTTGACGGAAATGTAGAGGTTAGAGGTGACATTAATGCGCTTCTGAGCAGAACAATGAGAAGCGATTGCTCAGTATATGTGCCAAAACACCCTACTAGGACGTGTATATATGCAGAGTCAAAGGCTGTACTTGCGATGAAAAAGGACACCAAAGATATTGTAGATCCTCAGATGAAGAGATATAAGAGCGAGGGATTCCCGGAAAAGTTCGGTCTTCTACAGAGCAACATAATGATCAGAAAACACAATGAGCCAGATTGCATAAAACTTATGGAGGCTTGGACTAAGGAGATAATTGGTGGTTCTCACAGGGATCAGTTGTCATTCAACTATTGCTGCTGGAAGAATAAGGATATAATGGTGAAATACCTTGATGCTAAGATATATGATTCAGAGTGGTTTCACTGGTATAAGGTACACAAGAGACGTGCAGGTAAGAATTCTCTCATCATCAGCAAACATAATCCTAACAAGTCGCCTAACTCTATGTCAATGAAGGAGAGACTTGAAAGAAACAGGGAGGCTTTTAGAAGCATAGTTGGTAGGAGAAGGATGGAGACTCATAATGTGATGATTTATTAAATATAGTTAATTTTTTGGATAAAATCGGGATTACACTTTGTAGTCTCGATTTTTTTTTCTATCTTTGCAGCAGATTTTTTCTAAACAATAAAAAGTATGAAGTATATTGGTTTTGTAATCACCTGTGGAGGTGACGCTGGTTGGAGGTTTACCAACGGCAGTGAGTGGTGTTCGATGGAGTATCAGCTCCTGTTCGATGCCAAGTTGTGGACGATGGAACGCATCAAGGAGACCCTTGACAAGCTTGACAGAGAGATTTTCAGAAAGCATGCGTTCACTCTGAGCGAGGAAATGGACAAGGGCGAGGCTGTGCTCAAGCCGTTTGTCAACAACACCGATGGTGTCTATGTGAAGAAGGACTATCTCGACAAGTCCGACGGCTATGCAATTAAGCGCACCCTGTGGTTCGCCGACAAGTCCAAAGTCATCAATCCTCCTGCTGATGAGATTGTCTCTTGGGAGTTGAATGGTAGTAAGAGAAACTATAGAAACTCGTAAAGCTATGATAGTAGTTATAATTTTAATCTGTTTGGCAGTTTTTGTCGCTGTTGCCTCTCATACGATGGACAACGAGCAGAAACTCATTGAGAAGGCTGAAACCAACTGGTTCTATCACGCCTTGGCGAAGATGGTGTGTCACAACTACAAGGGCTACTACCCCAACGAAGATGAGGTGAAAGCCTCAAAGGAGTTCGTGAGGGAGAAGTCAGAGTACGACGTACACCCTATAGGATCGTATCTCAAGATGCGCAGTGAATGTGACAATATGCTCAAGTGGGCTGGAAACTTCCACAACTACAGGCTGAATTTCAACCTTGGTGAAGTTGGTGTTGGAGTTTTGGTGCTGGCAGTATTTGTGGCAGTTGTTATCATCGGCGTGACTACTGTTAATCCGTACTAATACAGTAAAACATCAATATTTTTGGGTATTAACCTCCTGGTTGATACCCATTTTTTTATGTTCCGGTGTATTTATAGTAAAATAATAAGATAATGGCTTGTTGTAGTGAATATCAAACAAATTGTTTAAAGGTCGTTACTATCGGTTATTTAAAGGGTATTATCAAAGATGGTAGTACATATCTGATACAGAATAGTAATGGCTCTGGGGTAGATGTCAACCTCAACGCCCTACCTGCGGCGAAAAGGGATGATACCTATTGCCCTACATATAGTGAGTTGACCGGGGGTTCTCTTATACCTAACTGGTCAACTGGTTCTACACCGAATGGAGATAGGGATGGAATATATGTAAATCCTACGTCAGCAGTAGGCACTGGATATTCTAGTGACCAGGTTGTTGTACAGAAAGACCTACAGGTTAAATACACCAGGTTCAGCAGTCTATCTATTTCAGCAACAAAGACGACAGGATTCAGCGAGTGTGGTGACTCAACCACAGTTAGTTATACTCACAAGTACGTGAGATATACAAAGGCTATGAATGACTCTTGCAACATACCTTCTAGTCCATCATCTTCTGAGGTTAGTGATACGACGTGTAGTGAGCTTAGTTGGCACACTACATATGGATCTGTATCTAATTGTACCACATATACGATACCAAAGAACGGTAGTATATCAGCAAATTCAAGGACTGACAGCGTATATGCTAGTGTGGTGTTCAGAGGATCAACTAAGAACAGTAACACACTTAGTATGACACAGAATGCGCTTACTGGTGCTTACAATACTGAGGTGTCTGGAAGCTACAGGAAGGATAGGACAGGTCTCAGCTGTACGTATTCTCCATCTAGTTTGAAGGTGTATGGTACTAACTCCGGAGAACAGTGTACCGTTAATGCAACAGTATCTGTTGTTGGTACTGGTACATATGACGAGTATAGGACATATGCTTGGAAGGAAAACAACTGTGATGTTGTACACTGGGATGTTACACAGGAGAGGAAAGTTACCGCTGGTGCAACTGAATCAGCAGGATCTGACAGCTACACATTCAACTATTCTACCGGATGCTGTGACACATCAAGTACGTCAACCAAATCACTATCATTGACATACGGATCTAAGAGTTGTAGTGCCACATTCTCAGCAATCTGTGAAAGCTGTGAATGTTCACACTGTGATTGTAGTCTAGTTGTTCTTGACCCAGTTTCACCTAGCGCACACGACGCTAGTGATAAGAAGCCAGTTGCTAAATACTCATCTGCTGATTGTGGTGGTAGTTGGTCTATAGAACTTGTAAGTGGTGATGGTGACATCTTTAGCGATTTTGAATTTGCAAGTGACGGATACCTATACGCTTCCAACACTAGGAATCCAAACTTGGGTTCAAGAAGTGCAACATATAGAGCAAGAATCGATACTTGTGAGAAGACGATAACACTTGTACAGCAAGGTTATAACCAGCCAGCATCATGTGCTGATATCATACTTGATGGTATGAGACTTAATGCCCCAGCATCTGGAAGACGTGAGCACGATTCATCACGTATTACAGATAACGGTAGATTTGGTGTATGGATATTCTATGATAACAGTCTAACGGAGTCTGTTATTAATTCAAGAGAAGAGCTGGATACGTATGCTTATAGCCATACTCCAACCGAAGAATACTATTCTAGTAGCAAGGAAGATTCAGCAGGACCTATCACTACTGACTTCCACACCTCTGCTAGTGGAGCTACAAATACAAACAAGTGTGTTACAGCAAAACTTCAGTGGCAAGCAGCAAATGCTCGTGGAGAAGCAGGTGACGCTGATTTCCCAGGCTGTGTAATGGCTGGATGTGGATATTCAGATTATAACCCAGGTCCTTGTCAATGCGGACACTGTGACGAATTAGGTACGTTCTATGATCCAAATGATCCAAATATATGCTATGTTGAATATGCTTTGTCTGCAAATAGCAGTTCTACAAAGAGACTTGTATACATTTTCTGGTATCCATCAGACGGTCTTGCAGACCCACATACATGCCCATCAGCAAGAGTTGCATTCTTGCAGGAAGGAGCATAAAGAAAAAAGGAGAGACTCAAGGGGAGTCTCTCTTTTTTTTATTCGTGGTTTATGTAGGTGGTTCTGTGTTCAACTCTGTCCCAATATAGAACGTTATAATCGACAATTATTGCCTTTCCAGGTTCATTTTTAGCACCTAGTTCCTCTACCTTGAATTCCAATTCGCCGTGTTTCTGCATATTGAGGTGTCCAAGTACGGCGACGTATGCATCACAGGCATCAAAGTTTTCCTTCTTGAGTTCGCCCTTCTTGTCATACAGCCATTCGATGTCCGGGAATAGTTCAGAGACCTTTCCCTGGATAACGGTTTTCTTGTCAATAGTCCAAGGGTATCCTCCGAACAGAACAAGCTTACATTCCTTGATCTCCTTCATAATCTTATTGTAAGGGTATTGTTTCTCATCCTTTCCATATTTCCTTATTGACATAAGTTCTGGGAATGAGTACTCCCTGGCGTTATATGATGATATATAGACTGGGACTATGCCTAGAATGTTATACACACAGTCTGATACCATACCGTTGAATCTCAGCAGTGTGGAAACAGTGTTGACGTTGTTCGATCTTAGCAGAGGCTCTTCGATGATAACCTCATCTATGCCGAAGTCCTTGTATTTCAGCAGGAATTCCTCGAATATCTTCTTTTTGAGGAACAATTGCTCTATGCCCTTGATCTTTGTTGGAACTTTAGGGTTTATGTGAGTCAGTTCAGCAATCTTTCCGTAGTCTGATCCGTCGTCGATGAGGATGCAGACCCCAATCGTTTGGGTACTCACATCGAGACCCATAGCAATCTTATTACCGTTTTTATCCATTTTTTCTATTATTATATTATAAAATATTAATATTTGAATAATATTTTTAAAGATTATTTAAGAAATATTTGTATTTTTAAAATATTTTATATATCTTTGCAATATAAAATAAAATATATGGAAGATAATGAGACAAAGTTAGCGGATACCACATCGAATGGAACGCCTTCTAACGACGCTGTTTCTGTGACTACGAGTGACGGAAGAGTTATTCCACTCAGTGTGTTCAGAGACGAATTCGAATGGTTAAGAAGTGACTTCTACAATCTTATGAGTAGGGTCATTCAACTTGAAGAGGAAAACAGGAGTTTGAAACAGAAACTTGATGAAAATGACTACCACACAATATCCTATAGGAATAGGGTGGATAATCACGATGAGATTCTCAACCAGATCCTAGGAAAGATTAATAAGGTGTCTGAGTACGTCGGCGAAATGTCCAAGGACTATATTCGTGAATATGTATATGCTAATACTGAATGATGGATAGATTATACTTAAAGCCCTCGTTGTGCAAGGCGATAGCCGAGTACTGCGAGGCTAACAACATTGATGATGTTAATGCCTTTGCCAACAGATGTGCTACGCAAGGGTTCAACATAGCGAAATATGGTTTGTCACCAGGTGACAACATAGAAAGAGAAAATAACGGAATAAAAGATTTTAAAAATGAAAAAGGTACTAGAAAGAAAAAAGAACAGCAGTTCAAAGAAAATGACACTGGCTCAGTTGTTCAAAGAGAGGAAGAGAAGATTGCTGAAGGGTCAGTCGGACTTGACGGAAGCAACACCGGAGAAGAAAACGGCAAACAAACTGAAGAAGCAAAAAACAACGTAATTGTAAGAAAGATTCGTATAACTAAAAAAGGATAGAAATGATTGACGTTAAACCAAAGTCAAAAATTCACATGCACTGGAAGGTTTCTCCATACGACTACAGTAAGGAGAAACTCAATTCCCTGGAGGCTGCTATAAGCAAGAAGTATGCGATACCTAAGGATAAGGTGAAGGTTATCCCAGAGTTCATAATGGTTAACACCGACGGTGAGAAGGTGTCGATCAACGAGGAGATAATCCAGAACATACAAGATCCTGTGTTCCAGGTTCAGCTCTTCAAGGAATGGCTTGAAATGAACAAGATTACAGACTGTGATTTCGACCTAATAAAGAAGATAGACTCAGAGATAAATGCAAGAATTGATTACCAAGTTTACGATAAGTATAAGAGGTATAGTATTAAATGGCTACGCTGGGACAATTTCCTTAGCTATGGAGCAGGTAATGTTTTTGACTTTACCGATATTGGACGGCTGGTGCTTCTAAGCAGTGAGCCAGCAAACCAAGGCGGTAAGACTACATTCTGTATAGACCTCATCAGATTCCTGTTATTCGGTACTTCTACGAGGTACAGGACACAGGCAGAGCTGTTCAATCAGCACATCCCGGAAGCCACCACACTGACGGCAGAGGGGTGTATCTCGATTGACGGCGTTGACTACGTTATAAAGAGGACAGTATCCAGACCAGCCCTTGAAAGGCGTACAGACAAGAGCAAGACGGTACAGAAAGTCGAATATTACAAGATAGTTGGTGGAAACAAGGAAGAGCTTGAGGATTATGTCGATAATCAGCAGGAGGCTAACAATGTCGAGACCAACAGGGTGATCAAGGAAGCAATAGGTAGGGAGAGTGACTTTGACTTGATAATGTCAGTTACCGACAAGACACTGGATGATCTGGTAGAGAAGAAAGAGACTGAGAGGGGAAGACTCCTTGCAAGATGGATCGGTCTTTTACCAATAGAGGAGAAAGACAAACTAGCAAGGGAGAAGTTTAACCAGGAGATCAAGCCGTTCCTCCTTTCAAATCAGTATAATACGGAGACATTACTACAGGAAATACAGGCATATGAAATCAACATTAAGACGCTCAAGGGAGACAATAAGAGATACAATACTGAGAATAAGACGCTTGACAAGGAGATCGAGACTCTTGAGGGGACTAAGGCGACTCTGCTTTCTTCTAAGAAGACTATAGATGAGAATCTCCTTAAGATTGATATAACGACGTTAAAGAGTCAGATAAGTAACTGTATAACCGAGGGTAAGAGGAAAGCTGAGGAACTTGAGGCAATAGACAAAGAGCTAAAGGAAATAGGGGAGATTGATTTCTCTGTTGAAGAATTTGACAAACTCCAGGAAGACCTTGTAAGGCTTAATGGCGAGAGAGTTCTTGTAGGAGAGAGATACAAGAACACAAGTCATAACATCCAACACCTTAAATCAAGTGAGGTGTGTCCTACATGCGGAAGGAAACTTGACAACGTTGACAATACAGCAAAGATCAAGGAACTTGAGGCAGAACTTGCCAAAATCGAGGAAGAGGGTAAGAAGAAACGTACTGAAATAGACGATATTACCAAGAAGATTGAAAGCAAGAAAAAGGACAGGGAACTCTACACCAGGAAGACTACCATTTCGATGCAGAAATCGGCTCTTGAAGTGACAAGGGAGCGTCTGAGGGGTGAGTACAAGGAGAAGAACCAGTTGCTTAAGGAGTACAACGAGAACAGTGAGGCAATCGAGAAGAACAATAAGATTGACATGGATATCCGCAATACTGATGTCATTATCAACGGTAAGAGGAATACCAGGGACACAAATCTTTCTTATATTTCCAAGAACGAGACCGAGGTTAAGAACGAGGAGAAACAGATTGCCGACAGGAAGGATATAATTGCAAAGATCAAGGAAGAGGAAGTTCTTGTGAAAAACTGGAAGATATACATAGAACTTGTTGGAAAGAACGGTATATCAAAGATGGTTCTGAGAAGAACCCTACCTATTATCAATGCGAGGTTGTCACAACTTCTCAATGACGTGTGTGATTTCGACGTAGAGGTTGGTATAGACGCAAAGAATGACGTTACATTCTATCTCATAAAAGACGGTGTTTACAAAAATCTGCACGGCGGTAGCGGATTTGAGCTTACGGCTGCTGCACTTGCACTTAGGTCAGTGCTTGCAGACATGTCAACGATTCCACGTTGTGGAATGCTTGTTTTGGATGAAGTATGGGGAAGAGTATCAAAGGAAAACTATGATAATATGAAAAATCTTATCACAAAGATCGCACAAAGTTATGATAGTATGATACTTATTAGTCACCTGGACGAGATTAGGGACTGGTGTCAGAACCATATTGTCGTGAGAAAAGAGAATAATGTTTCAACCCTGTTGTTGAGGCAGAATGTTTAACCATTTAATATATGAACCAATATGCAAATGATTTTACGCATACGGTCAGAGTCTACTATGACGACCTAAAGAATACAAAACCACTTACGAGGGTCAAGGAGAAACGTCTCCTCAGACTCTCCAAGAGGGGTGATACTAAGGCTAGAAACGAACTGTTGGAGGCTAATCTGAAGTTTGTTTTCGATGTGGCTAAGAGATACTCCGGAAGGGGTGTTCCTATGGGAGACCTCATATCAGAGGGTAACCTGGGTCTCATAAAGGCTATAGATAAATTTGATGAGAGCAACGATGTTAAGTTCATATCCTATGCGGTATGGTGGATACGCCACTCGATGCTTGATGCAATCCAGAGAAGGAAATTGACCGAATCCGTCGAACTTGAATCCGGCGTTAGCAATGATAATGTGTTTGCCGCAAAGCTGGCAGACGACGAGGATGACGAAGTTGACGGTTACAACCCATCACCATTCGAGGACGAGGGAGATACACGTGATAAGATGAATAAGCAGAATGCCCTTATAAACAAGATGTTCAGCAGTCTGAACCAAAGGGAAATGAAAGTGATAAGCCATTACTTTGGTATAGACGGTAACAAGAAAATGAACTTGATTGAGATAGGTGAAGAGCTTGGTATAACCAGCGAGAGGGTTAGGCAAATAAAGGGTTCGGCTATAAAGAAGATGCGTTCTAACGCATTGTTATTCGATAATGTCGAAGATTTTATGTTTAAATAATATTTATTAGTAATAAACGCTATGGCAAAGAAAGAAACAACCAAGAAGACTACAAAGAAGTCAACAAAGAAAAAGATTGTGGAGGAAGCACCTATAGAGGTACAGGAATTCGAGGAGGCTGCTGCTCTTGAGGTAACTGAGGAAGCAGAACCAGAGAACGTCGAGGTAACTGAGATCGAGGTGATGAATGGTGATCCTGCTGTTGTAATTCCGACAGAAGAGGTTGAAGCACAAGAAGAGGAAGCCCCCGCTGAGGAAGAGGCTGCACCAGAAGTTGATGAACCAGCACCTGTGGAAGAGGCTGCTCCACAAAAGGAGATAAAACCTAAGAAGGATGAATTCAGAAGGACGTTTGGATTCATTTGGAATGGTCAAGAAATGGATTATTAACAAATATGGAAGAAAGGGATATTACAAAGAGAATGCTTGACAAGCTCAGAGAGGGCAAAGACAAGCAAGCACGTGAAGCAGCAGAGCAGTTTGTTGTAGAGAGTAAGGAGGAGGACAACTTCCTTACCATATCAAAAACTCTTATGGAAGAGGCAGTCAAGAATAATAAAAAAAAAGTTTTGACAGAGGCTGAAGCCGAGGAAGAGTCTAGTGACGAGTCTCACGACAACTACTTTGAGATAAGACCAAATACACCACAGTTCGGTGATGTGAGGACATCGCAGGAGGATGTGCTAAAGAAGACAATCGGCGAGAATATTATGCTTGACGAGGGTGCTCTGAAGTATTATCCGGATTCTGACGATATGACTCTTGAGGGAAAGATCAGAACCCTCAACATGGAATTCCAATTCCGCTACAACGACCCATCCGGTGATGGTGTATATGTGTGGACAGAGGCAATGCAGCTAACAGAGACTAACACGAAAACGCTTGGAAAGATCAGAAATGCCTTCCTAAACTGGAAGGATAGTATTACACAGGACGGCGACTTAATGATGAAACTAAAGAAGGCTGCAAACAAGGAAAAGTAAAATAATGTTAAAAGATCGGGATTACACTTTGTAGTCTCGATTTTTTTTACTACCTTTGCAGCCATGAAAGAGAAAATTATAAAGACAGCAAGCCATGACAGGGTGTGCTTGATGACTGATGATGATTGTAGTGTGTCATCTTTTACACTGCACAGGGAGAGTATTGACTGTTACTACAAGCAGCTTAATGGATTAATGAAGCCAAATGGCAGTGTACTGTATCTGTCAGATTTCGGAACTGACTTCAAATACAGGGGACATGGATATGCCAGGAGGATTCTTGAATATGGTCTTAAGGTGTATGAGAATGAGATTATATACCTTGGTGTTAAATCTTCCTGCCCAGACGAATTCTCTGACAAGGATCTCATCAAGTTCTACAAGAGTGTAGGCTTCAAGAAAATCAACTATACGCTTCCTTATACGTTTATGGTGTTTGACAAATTCAACAAACTGCCATATGAAGCCATCAATGAGAAGGTGGTCAAATTTGTACCAAACAAGAAGGACATGTGGGGTAGTTATATCGTAGAGAACATGTCAGAACCATATATGAAGAAAGACGGGAAACTTATCCCAATAGTTTATGGGAGATTTTCGCTTCTCAAATCCAGAATGCATAGGGGATATTCCAAACTTTTCCTAACTAGAGAATCCAAGGATGAGAAAACAGGTGATCGTTCATATGAAATGTCAGCTGTATATGACAAAGACTGCAATGAGGTGTTGATTAAATATGCACATGATTGTATTTCCGTATATGTGAATTTTGAATACAATAACGGAAAACGGAAATACGAGCTTCAAATTCAAACAGACTATGGTGTTGAATGATAGAAAGGTAGCGGAGACGCTACCTTTTTTGTTTATATATGATATTTATAAGTAAAATATTGTGTATATGAGGATGTTAAATGAAAGCAGGATAGATCAGATAATTTCTGAGGAAATAAGCAAGACAGACGTTGAAAGAACGGTTGCCAATAAGCTTGCGTCTTCATATGACTCAAGGGAGTTCAAGAGGGCTGTAAAGGAAATCGTCGCAGACGCTATTGAAGACCTGTACAGAACCCTTTTCAACAGAAGCAGCAGTTGGAGAGGAGGAGTTGTGAAGTAATGAAAGTAGTATATATAAGTGAAAACAAGATACCGGAGGTGAAACGTCTCCTGGATGAATCCGAGGAGAAAATGTCGTTTCTCTTCTTCTATGAGCAGATAAGGGATTTCATAAAGGATTTGCTCAACGACCCTATAAACGCCGTCCCTGGACAACCTCTGAGGATTAGGGGGCTTCATAACGGCAAGTTGAGGAAGATGCTTCGTGATGCCAATATCATTCAGATGAAGGAGAACATTGACGAACCTCACAGTGAGGAGACCGGAGAAATAGAGTCAAGGTACTATTTATCTTACAAAGTCCCAAAGAAGGACTTCAAGAAGAAGATAAGAAGGTTGTACCAGAAGGTATTTGAGAATAATTAGTTAAAAAAACAGCATATAAAATGGGAGACAAAGTTAGAACATTGGATTACTATGGCTTCGACTACGATAGCACAATGGTAAAGAAGGACGAGAATTACAAGGACGAGACCTTTGAGATTTCTAAAGTCCAGGAGATTAAGAATAAGAAATATGTGATCGTTGATAACGACACAGATACAGGATCAACAGAAAGCAATGGTTAAACAGATAATTAGACTTACAGAGAGTGACCTTCACAGAATCGTGAAGGAAGCTGTAAATAGGATACTTACTGAGGATGGAGAGGCTGGTGGCGGTGGTGCTACAAACGCTGCTGGCGTAATGCAAGGTGGTGGAACAAACCCAGGTGCTGGTCAGTATGATGTTCCAGCATTTGCAAAGAAAAAAAAAGAGCCAGTAGGGGGTAATGCATTCAGTGAGCCAATCATGAGGCAGAAGCACAATCTTGGTGATGTAACGCAAGCCCCAGCAAACCAGGTAGATATGAAGCCAGCACTTAGCAGACCAAAGGGCGGTATTGCTATGGGTGGTCACGTAGGTGGAAAAAAAAATAAGTGAGTCGGAAGAGGACGGCGCATTAATGCCCATGAACAGCCACCCTTTTGCGGACAGGGACAAATGGAAAGCCACTGTTAAGCAGGATAGGGATAGATTACAACAGTTGATGTGGGATAATGAGTATAAGAATCATCCTAACAGGCATTTTCTGAACTCTGAGACAAAGTTTGGGCATTTTGACCTTTACCTTGAAGAAGCAGCATTCCAATTGCTTGGAATCGACAGGTTTGCCATTGGTGGTCTTTTCGCTGAAGAGAATGGGATGATGCCTAATCCTTGGGAGGATATATATCATATTCTGAAATGGGCTATAGACAACAAGGGTCTCAATCCAAATTACTTAAGGAAGGTATCTAACAAAGACTGGCAAGCTGACGATGACGAATATGGTATGAAGCCAGATATAATGTCTAGCGACGACTGGGACAACTATGTTACGAGTGTTAACAATGGCGAACAGCGTATATTCACAAGTGAGGAACTTAGGGATATATCTTCCCACCTTCCATTAAATCTGAAGAAATCGTTGTATAACGACTTGATAAACGTATCAAGAATCGGATTGGTTGGTGAAATGGTTGACCATATGCTTGCAATGAACGACGGTGAGAATGCCTTACAGTTCTGCAATGCAGTAGATTCAAGAATATATCAATTAAGAGGAGCAGGATTTAATCCTGGTGGACTTTACAATAACAAGTCATTACGTGTGATTGTTGCAGATGCACTGAAGGAGAATCCAGAATTACAGAATGCACAGAAATACATAGGAACAAAGGTATGATAGACTACGAGGCAAATGAAGAAGTTATCAAGAGAGTCCGTGAAATCGATGACAAACTTCATGAGGGTAAAGTGACTGGAAAGGAAAAAACCAGGCTCATGTTTGAACAATTACTAAGAGGATTATACATAAATCAATTTAATATATAAAATTATGGTAACTAAGATTAATGTGGGCGAATTGAGAAGAGTCATCAAGGAAAGCACCAATGAATTCAAACCTGTTATGTTCGGTGATAAGGAGACCAAGAAAATCAATGATGAGGCTTACAACGACATCAAGAAGGAAACCGATAAGTATGATGGCGGTGTCGGAAAGAAGAAGCAGAATCCTGGTGGTGGTATCTCCGCAACGGATAACAAGGGAATGCACGACTTGACTTATGACAACATCAATAAGCCATTTATGGACAGGACAAAATCCCAGATGAAGGGATACGTCTCAAAGGATGCCGAAGACAAGCACAAGAATGATGAATTCGGCAATGCTACTTTTGACAACAACGGTAAGATCTACGATGCAGCAAAGGATCACGCCAAGGCAGCAAAGCAGGGCAAGGATACGGCAGCAGAGATCGGACTTACAGGTAGCAAGTTAAATAAGAAAGACATAGAGGATAACGACAACACTATGTACGAGAGCAAGAAGATCAAGAGACTTACATTCAAGACTCAGTTCATATCGGAGGGGCATATGCTTTCAAAGATTCCAGATGAGTTGAAGGTAGAGGGTAAGAAATTCATTATGAAGGATTCAGCAGACAATGAATACCTCGTTGAATGGACAGCCAAAGAGCCTAATGTAACCAAGAAGGTCAATATGACACTTGTCAATGAGCAGAAGGACAGAATCAAGCAGCTTTGGGGCTATAAGAGCGCAGAGTCAATGAGGACAACTTCTTCATTCAGAATCCAGGAAGGAAACGAGTTCAAAGACATGGTTGATAAGGCTAGAAAGTTAATGTAATAACAACGATTTAATTAATAGTATAGAATGAAGAACAATGACATAAATATTAATTTAAATCAACCTGGTGGAGAGAAAGTTTCTTCAATTGCCAAAGCATTGAAAAATGTTGCTGATGCCATCGCTAGTGCGAGATGGACAAGGATTGTTAAAGTATATTTTGTTGTGTTTTTCTTTCTAGCCACAGCGTTGGGTGGTCTGTTTATCTATAACTTAGAGACAGACAAAGAAGCGATGCACCAGACAGCAATGAAGTTGGTGCAGGAGAAAAAGGAAGAGGGTATCAGAGATTACGTCGTAACCCCTAAGGTACAGAAGGACATCGAGATACTTCTCTACACTCTTAATGCCGACAGGGTGTTCATATTTGAACTCCACAACGGTAAAAAGAACATAAGTGGTCTGCCTTTCAAGTATGCAGATATGTCATACGAGGTTGCAAACAGGGAAAGAGGCGTTGACAGGTGTTATACGAAATACCAGGATGTTCCTCTGACAATGTACAAGTATCCGGACTATATGCACAAGAAGAAGTTCATGATCGGAACTGTAGGAGATATAGAGAAGATTGACTATGAATTTGCAAAGTGTATTGAAGAGGATGGCGGTGCGTATCTTGCTATGATATATATCAACGGAAGCGATGGTACACCTCTTGGATTCCTTGGCATTTCTTTCCACAATAGAGAATATGCTCCAGCAGATGAAGTGATTGAGGAAAAACTTAAATCATATGGAAAGACAATAGGTGAACTCATTGACCTAAAAGTTCAAATAAATAAGAGCTAATAAGTTATGAAAGAATTCTTTAAAAAGTTATACGAGAAGTATTCGACGTGGATAATCACGATATTGATCGTATTGATTGTGGGATTGGTAGCCTATTTCAACTATAGACTTGAGCAAAAGCAAAAGAAGATAGACGAGATAGAGTATACAGACTCAACTGGGGCATATAACAAGCTCTACTATGAGGCTAAGTTTGCATCGTTGAAGAAGGAGAACAGGGAGTTGTATGACTCACTCAAACAGTACAAGGACAAGATCGACTACATCGTGCAGTTCTACCACGAGAAAGAATACAATACGGGACAGGTTCATACAAAACCTAATGTTATAGACAGTGTTGTGTATGACACCATACCAGTTTCTGTGCCTCAGATTGCTAAGACATATGAATATCTCAGTGAGCCTAATGACACTTTCCAATATAAGTTGAACGTCAATTCGTTTACAGAACCAAACTGGTACTCTATACAGGCTAAGGTGAAGAACAAGTTCACCATCGTCAACAAGGAGGAGGGTGGAATGAACCATATCACCATAGAGCCAGGCAACGGCGGTACGATAACAGATCCTACTGTTTGGAAGAAAAAGGAAAAGAGGAGTCTGTGGGACAGGTTCTCATTCGGTCCTGGCGTAACAGCCGGGTATGACCCGATAAATAAACAATTCGGCGTTGTTGTTGGAGCGTCGGCTACATTTGATTTGAAGTAATTTATGAAAAAAGTAATTAGGTTAACAGAGGGTGATCTTCACAGGATTGTGAAAGAATCCGTACAGAAGATATTGAAAGAAAGCATTGCCGAAGAGTGGTACTCAGAGGCAGATTATGATGGACACCAAGGAAAGCCTGGACTTATAAGGAGTTATGACATAGGTACTGTATATGATGCCAATGTTGAAAACGAAGCCAAGGAAATGGGTTTTAACAATATTGGTGATTACATGAAATATTGGTTTGATGAGGTAAAGGCAGATACTCCTTGGTATTGGACTCAGAAATCCGGTGGGTTTAAAGACACACTTTTCTCAGAGGGTGGGGTTGTATGCCAAGTCTTGCCTGGAGGACAGATTGTAATCGATGAGTATGCCCCAGGAGAGGCTGCATATGAGAACGATTTTGACAATAGACTTACACAAGGCGAGTTTTGGATGAAATAAAGCAATAAAATACTTGGAAATTCTTTTATTTCCAGGTATTTTTTTTATCTTTTATAAAAATGCTTAATTATATTTCGGATAACATTGGCTTTAAATCAGATATAATTGTTTCATCTGATAAAAAATTGAAAGTCGGTATCATTGATGCCGACCTTTTAGATAATGGCACTAAACATCCAAACCTGGTATTGATGAAAGTATCAGCGTTTTGCAAGGAGTATGGGCATGATGTTAGACTGATATGTAGCTATGATGAAATAAAAGATGATTGTGGGTATGATACAATTGTTCTTTCAAGGGTTTTCAAGTTTACAAAAATACCGGACTTTATCAATTCAATGATCGAGAAGCATCTCATCTACTATGGTGGTACAGGATTTTTCGAGATAAACGGTCCTAATCTCCCAGATGAGGTAGAACATCATATGCCGGATTATGACCTTTATTCTGAATATATAGAAAAAGACACCGGGGGCGATGATAAGCTGAAGGAGAAGAGGTGGCACGATTATTTGAACTACTCAATAGGATTTACAACTCGTGGTTGTATAAGGCATTGTGATTTTTGTGTTAACCGCCTATTGAACAGGGTTGTAGAATGGTCTCCAGTATCAGAGTTCCTAGATGAGAATAAAACCAGCATCTATCTGTGGGATGATAACATTATGGCAGCACCTCCAAAAGTGTTTGCCAAGGTAATGGATGATCTGAATAAAACTGGTAAGTCATTCCAGTTTCGTCAAGGTCTTGATATACGTCTTATGACACCTCAGAAGGCTCAGCTGTTGAACGACGTTAACTATCACGGAGACTTCATATTTGCTTTCGATCACTATAGACTGGATGATCCAGAAGAGAGAAAACAGGTGGAACAGACTATCAAGGGCCTGAAGATATGGCGTGAATACTGCAAGAAGAAAACAAAACTATATGTTCTTGTAGGTTATGACGGACAGGATGTGAAGGATATAGAGGGAACATTTTATAGGATAAAGATCCTAATGGAATATGGGTGTGTCCCATATATTATGCGCTTTGAAGATTATGAAAAGTCAGAATTCAAGGATTTATACGTACAGTTGGCAAGATGGTGCAACCAACCGGGATTATTCAAGAAAAAGAGTTTTAGACAGTTTTGTGCGATGGATGAAGGAATTCACCAGGGTCTCAAGAACGTTGACTACGACGATATTATGAGTATTCCAAAGGACAAGCTCAAGTATAAGGACTATTGGAAATGCTTTAGGGTTATGCTTGACTTTGAGAAGAGATTCCCGGAAATAGCCGAGAAGTATTTTGATCTTCGTTTTGAAGATTTAAGAACTGATAAGTAATAAAATACTTTATTTTTCATAAATTTTTTTTATATTTTAATATATTTAAGATAATAAATAATTTTAAGTTATGTTAACATTACTATTACAAATAAAGGTGTTCCTGTTTATAATGGCATGGTTCACCATCATATTAGATGCACTATACATTGTTAGCGTGTTCCGTTTTAAGCAGGGTAAGTTGTTTGCCAGTGACAGAGACCTCACGTTGTTCGGCGTGTCAGTTGCATACATACTAACCATATTAATTTGCGGGTTCTAATGAAGAGTTTACAAGAGAGAATGGACGGGATGAAACCTTACTTCAGAGCCATAGAGGTGTATAACGACGCTCTTATGGTTAGGGTAGTTCTACCTTCCAGCTGGAAGATATATCCATCGTCTGATGGCAGGATCAAGGTTACGCCGTCCGAGACAAATGCTAACGAGGCGATCTACTATGCAGACTGCCACGAGGCATCGTATGAGGACATTTTCGATCTGGTCGAGGAAACCATTAGGAACAACAGGGATATTGTCTCAAAGCTGAAACTCTTGAAGGAGAAGGTTGAGGAACTCAAGGAGTTATTCTCGAAGCACACCTTCGAGGAACTGCAAACTCTGAAATTTGAGCTTACAGAGGCTAAAAAAGATAAACCTAAGAGGAAGTACACCAAGAAGAAGAAAGAGGCTGAGAAGCAAGAAGAAGTGCCTCAGACCGAAGAAAATAATGTAGTAGAAGAAACAGTGGAGGAATAATGATGGATTGGATAGTAATTTTCGTGTTTTCTATTGTGGCTTACGCAATCTCGAATCATTTTGTCTATGCACATGGACCAATGCACATCTATGACCATATACGTTGTCTTGCCGAGAAGATTCACCCAAACCTGGGTGAGCTGTTTCAGTGTATGATTTGTTTCCCTACCTGGGTTGGATTTATGCTAAGTGCTTTAAATTCATTATTCCTTCCATTTACCAATCTTACACCGGGAATGTTGCTGATGGGTGTATATGCCCCTTGGTGGGTGATCATGGTGTTCGACGGTTTCTTCGCTTCCGGTATCGTGTGGTTGATCCATACGGCACAGGAGGCACTTGAAAGAAGTAATGCAGTAGGAGAAGATGAGTAACGCAGCAATACAGAGGGAGACTACCACCCTGGAGAGTGAGAAGAAGATGTCCGAGCTTGCACTAAAGGCTCACCAGAGAGCACTTGCAGCACAGCTTAGAGGTAGTATGGGAGAGGACATAAACAAGACCGTCAAGAAGAAAACGACGTTCTGGGATAAGATTGATAAATTTCTGAAGATGTTATGAATGAGTTCAATTTGGGCAGTATGAGCATATTCAGCCTTGGTAGCGTACTCAGTGAGACACTTGCAGAGTACGGCGTGAGAGAGAAGGCTGATCTGACAATATACCTCAACGACGAGGAGTTTAGCAAGGTTGATGAGGATTTGTTCTACAGGAACAGGAAAGATGAGAAGGAAGAGTTTGTGCCTTCAGAGGGTGAGATCGACATCACGTTTGAGGGTGTTAATATGAAGATAAAAAATAAGAGTGGGGAATAGTCCTCACTCTTTTTTATGGTCTTGTACTAGACCTCTCTATTTTCTTATCGTTCCAATGCGTAAGTTCCCTTATTCGATCCATCCACATTTTCTTGTATTTGCTATCGGCGATGTCACCCATAAAGGCGACGTTCTTATGCTTTCTCTCCATAGACCTTTTCTCAATCATATTGTACATCCTAACACAGTCCGATTTGTTCTTGCAAATTACCATTTCAAGTTTGCCGTTGTAGTCTATGAGCAGTTTGTTCTTATACACCACAACTGACTTGAACACGTACTTGTTCTTTGCGTCTTTCTCGATGAATGTATCAAATATCCAGTTGAAGTCTTTTCTCTGAATCCTGGGGTGATATCCGTAAACCCAGAATGTCTCTTCTATGTCATAGTTTGCCCTGTCATAGATGATCCAGTCCTCGTCGGATGACTCGTAGTAGATGAATTTGCCGTATTCGTCCCTAATTTTCTGCACGTCGTTATCGAACTCATCCTTACCCTTTATAATGATGAGTTCATAGTTACACTCCTTCATCACATGTTCGTGGTTGTTATACCTCATAGGAAACACAACCTTCTTATTCTCTTTCAGCATTGCGTTGAATCTCTTGTTGACCAATGCCTCAGAGTGTGTGAAGTATAGATCACGCAGTTGCTTGCCGTGATTCGTGAGTATAATGTGGTAGAATAGTTTCTTAGGTTTACGTGCCATTAGAACCAGATATGAATTTCGTCCTTTCCTTCCTTATTCTTAACCATTGACAGTTCTGTGCAATAGCCATTGTTAGCACCATAGCCCATTCCGTCGTCTTCAAGTACCAGGATCTTACAATCGCTGTCAGCACTCTTTATCGACTTGACAAACTCACGCAGTTGCTTGAGGGTATAGTGAGGCATCTCCCATCCCTGGAAGTCTGTCTCCACCTGTTTCTTCCTCTCGTAGGATAACATGGTGTTCCTTGCTTCGTTGATAGCTTCTCTCTCGTCAGTAGAGAGTCTCTCAGTATCCTCTATTAGACTATTGAGAGTATCTAATGTTTTCTTTGTTTCCATATCTAAAATATAAATAATCGTTAAAAAAATTAAAGAAATATTTTGTTTTCTGAAAAAAAATATATATCTTTGCACTAGAAATGACATTATGGAAGATTTATTCAAACACGCATATTTCGGAAAGTCGTTTATGATGATAGGAGACAGCCTTCCACGTTGCCTCAATTGCTCATACTGTAGGGCTAACGACAATGAGGAGAAACACTTCTCCATTCTTCCGGCAGAGCTTAATCCTCTGTTTAGGAAGATACCAGTTGCCGTCAATCTGTTCTACGGCGACCCTATGATACAGATAGAGAATACACTTAACTATCTCAAGAGGTTAGAGGAAAGTGAGCACGAAGGACCTGTCATAATTATCACGAAGGGAGACCTAACGAAATTCCCATCAGACAGGAAGTTCAACCTTGATCTCCATTTCGGCTTATCCACCTTCGGTGTTGACTCGAAGTACGACGGCGGTAATATGGAGAGGTTCAAGAGAAACCTCGAATATGCGAAGGAACTTGGATACAAATATTCCATAGAGTTCAGACCAATCATAAAGGATATAAATTCATCAAAGGAGATAATAGAGAACGTTCTTACCATAGCATCTGAACACAGGACTGGAGTAGGCTACTGTGGATTGCAGATGTCTGACACACTAAAGGAACAACTCAAGGCTGAGGGTATAGAGTTCCAGCCGTTCCCAGGGCACGAGTTCGGAATGAAGAAATATGTCGGCAAGGAGGTTACGGATATATTCGATGAGCATAACAAGCTTGACTTCCTTGATTTCAGACCGTCGTTCAAGAAAACCAGTTGTCTGATAGCGTGGAAGCATAATCTCGAAAGAGACCCTAACGCCCATTATTACAGACCGAATGAGGTGGGGTGTTTCCACTGTCCGATGTACAGGAAGTGCATGAAGTTTAAAGAGAATCTAACAGGCAATATAGATATAGAATTACCATTTGAGTATGACGTGGTGCAAAAGGATAATTACACCTGTGGATTGGTTAAAGCTGGTATCTGTAAGTTTCCAAGCGATGATTGCAAGCATATTAGCGGGAAGCTGGTAAGGATACAAGAGCCTATCACCACAACGGATGTGAGAATTATGAAATGGTTGACAGGATATACGGTTGAGGCGACGTTTGTCGAATCTCCGTTTATGAGTAAAAAATGGTTAAAGGTATGAAGTACATATTAACACGTTACGAGAATGGCAGGGAGATTATCGTCACATACGGCGATTGCACCCTGGATAGTATGAAGAAAACAGTTGAGAATAGCCCGGAGTTCTTTAAGGACGGGTACGTTATATATGAACTAAACGTGGTGGAGTATGGATTAGAGAATAAAGTTTAACAAACAAATAACAATCATTATGGCAAAAATTTTCGAGACGAGCCAGGACATTGCGGAGCTGGCACAGGACAAGTTTGAGGAAACAGGACTCCCACAGATGGGAATCAATCTGAAGGTGCTTTCAATCACCAAGTCAAAAAACGTGTTGAAGGTATCTAGGGCTAACGCCACGACACATTTCCTCACCGACAAGGATGTTATCCTCATAGTGTATGAGGAGGCGTTTGACAGGCTTTCGGATGAGTTCAAGAACAAGTTGATGGAGGGTGCGATAAGCAACATCAGCTATGATACGGAGAAGGACAAACTCAATGTAGAGAATGACATTGCAAAGGAAATGTTCAGAATGCGCAGACAGCATGAGAACTACGTTGACGTTGTTGAGACCTCTTACCTGGTAGTTGAGCAGATCGAGGACGAAGAGAAGCGTAGGAAGGAAGAGGAGAAACTGAGGAAGGCAGAGGAAAGGGCTGCTAAGAAGAGAAACCAGAACTAATGATCAAGTTAAAGACTACTGAGAAGGGTATCATACCTTTCCTCAAACTATTTTCAAGGTGTAATTTGAAACAGGTGACGAAGCGTGAGGAAATGGTTAGGTGGTTCGACGGTGACTGGGGGACTTACTGGTTCTTGTTCAAGACACCAGATGACGGCATGAGGATTGACATCGTTCACCAGCGTGATAACACCACGAGATTTGCTACCTATTTCAGCAAGATGGTGGAGGGTAGGCCAACCCCATTCTTTACAGGAGAAGGGGGTATGACAATAACTACACCATATATACCTCTTGACGACCTAATTGATCTCTGTGTCAAGAGTGGCTTGAAATTCGAAGACCCGGAGTTCACATACGCAGATTCACTTTACGATGGATAGGAAACAGAAAGAATACTTCATCGATGAATACGTAGCCCTATGCAAAAGAGCAGGAATGTACCTATGGAGTGGAGAACCCTGGTATGGTCTTGACCTCATCGTAGGCGACGTAGATGAGAAGAAAATAAGAGATTGGATAGCTATTTACGATGACTAAAAGTTCGGCTGCTAGGATAATCAAGAAGAAGAGCGAGAAGCTTAGGCTCAAGGCTAAACAGGAATTGCTCAAGGAGTATCCTAAACTAATGGAGAATGAGGAGGAGAGGAGAAAAGCCTTTGAACTCATTGACAATGCTAACGTGGCTGTTGACAGCAATGGAAACGTTCAGATTGTGTATCAGAATATGGAAAATAAAAGCTTAATAAATTTAAATTAAATGAGTAACGTTAACGTAAAATGGATTAACCTTGTGTTCGTTATCGACAGATCCGGTAGTATGTACCCATCAAGGGAGGATGTTATCGGCGGTTTCAATAAGGTGATCGACGAGCAGAAAGCAAACAAGGACGGTAAGGTGACTGTATCACTTTATACCTTCAACGAGAAGGTAACTGAGGACTACCTTGGTATTGACATTAATGACATTGCTAAGTTCGAGTACAACCCAGGTGGTGGCACTGCAATGAACGACGGTATCGGTACTGCAATTGACAATGTTGGTAAATGGCTTTACAACAAGGACAAGAACAATGAGGAAATGCCTGGTAAGACTCTTGTAGTGGTGATGACCGACGGTATGGAGAACTCTTCTACTGAGTACACCATCAAGGAGGTACAGGACAGGATCAAGGAGCAGACTGACAAGTATAGCTGGGAGTTCATCTATATGGGAACTGACATTACAACCACAAAGGCTGCTGACACACTTGGATTCAAGTTCAAGACCTACAGCTCAAGGGCTAAGGTTGCAAGTAACTACGACATTATCAACTGTGCAACCACAATGTACAGAAGCATGGCTGCAACTGGTGCGTCACTCGCTGACACTTCTGTTGCCCTCTGTGCAACGCTCGATGAGGAGGCTACAAAGAATACCAAGGCATACGAGAAGGAGCTTGGTAGGAAGATTACCAGCGTCTAATAAAATAACGGGTGACTTAGGTGTGAGGTCACCCTTTAACATTTTTTAATAAAGATGGCAGAAATTAGTAAGAAAGATGCATTGGAGGAACTTGGTTATGACGTAATAAGAAGTAACCCATATGATCTTCTCAATGCAGTAGGAGTAAACCATTCGTCTAAAGAGCCGCATGCGGTGTATGTTGGTGAAGACGGAAAGTGTGATGCAAAAGACAAGTATGAGGACATAATGAATGAGTTCTCAACCTGGCTTACCAAATACAGGGATATTAACAGACCAGAACGCCTTACAATCTCAGACATTGCCATTACAGCAGCAACGGATAGATACCTTCACGGCGTGATGCTTATCGTTAATGGAATGAATGGCATGACACAGGTATCAAGGCAGTCAATGAAGCATATAATGGATATAATGGCAAATCTGGAAGACCATTATGGTGCTAGGGTATTCCTGTCACAGGTTTCATCCCACAGCGATGTGTTCTACTACACGCTATCATTCGTTATATGGAATGAGCACCTTATGAAAGCAAAAGAAGATCACGAATGGGGAAATCTAAAACCACTTTATCATTTGACATAAATGAGTGACATACAACTACTTAAACAGATAGCAGAATACGACAAACCCTGGTGTTACCAGTATCAGAAGAGACTGGACACACTCAAGGAGGATATGGAGAAATACGGATGGACTGAGGAGGACTTGAACAGTATAAATCTTGATGAGTTCGAGTTCTCCTTCATCACCCCAGACGCTTCAGAACTTAAGAAGGAAGCCACAGAGTTCATCAAACGCTATGAGTGGCTTGGTACTGTAGGCTCTTTTCCTACACACTGGTTTACAGCCAGATACAAGGGAATCCTTGGTGGTGTAATCATCATGGGTATGCCAAATGCTTTCTCAAAACTTCTTGGTGATGAGACAAAGGAGATCGAGAGACTGATTGCTCGTGGAGCGTCGGCTTCGTGGTGTCCATTCAATCTTGGAAGCAAGTTCCTCATGTGGTGCATCAAGTGGATGGTTGACCATACACAATACAGGCTGTTCACTTGCTATTCAGATCCACAGGCTAAGGAGGTTGGAAGCATCTACCAGGGACTTAATTTCTTCTACCTTGGGCAGGGAAGTGGTACTACTGTAAGATGCGTGAATCCATACAATCCGGAGAAGATCGTCACAGACAGGGCTTTTAGGGCTAGAAGCTTCTACAAGAGGTATGCTAAAGACCTTGGCATAGAATGGCAGAAGAACTGGAATACAGATCAGTGCATGCTCTGGGAGAATGTGCCGGACGACGTTGAGGAGAAACTTAGGGCGTATTCAAAGGAAATGTATGAGAAAGCTGAGAAGATATCTTTTCCATCAAAGCACAAGTATGCTTTTGTTCTTGGAAGAGACAAGAAAGAGACAAAGGCACTTAGGAAGAAGTTCCTGGAGTTGAACAAAGTATACGAATATCCAAAAGAGAGAGGTAAATAATGGATTTAACAATTAATTTTTTAAAAGATTTCACCCAAGGGATGAGTGAATATCAGAAGAATACAGTTATGGATGAGTTTGAATCCATAGTGAGTAAGTTCTCAAATTGTATGGTTACTGGTGGCGTTGAGTATTCGATTAGGAACGCACTCCGTCCTTTTCTTGAAAAGTATAACCTAACAAATGAAGACATAGAATTCGTATGGCAATAGTAATTAATTTGTTTGCAGGACCTGGTGTAGGTAAGAGCACCACTGCTGCCCGTGTATTCGCAGAGCTTAAGCTTCACGGTGTAAATTGCGAAATGGCACTTGAGTTTGCTAAGGATAAGGTTTGGGAAGAGTCATTCAGAACGATGGATGATCAGATCTACATCTTCGGTAAGCAGTTCCACAGGATATGGAGATTGAAGGATAAGGTTGATGTGATCATCTGTGACTCACCACTTCCAATATCCATAGTGTATGACAAGGAGAACTCACAGGCATTCCACCAGCTCATTATGGAGCAATTCAACAAGTTTGACAATTTGAACTTCCTGCTTGAGAGAGGAAGTGAGTACCAGGAAGCCGGAAGGGTTCAGACCGAGGAAGAGGCTAAGGAGGTTGACAAGGTTGTGAAGGGCGTGCTTGACAACAATAACATCCTCTATACAACACTGCCTATCGACGGCGCAGCTAAGAAGATTTCAGAAACAGTATTAAGTATAATTCAAAATTGGCAATAATGGAAGATTTAAAAGATTTCAGAAAGTTCGCACTTTCAAACACCAATGTGTCACCATCGGCACTCGATGACATAGTGAAGAAACAGGGTAATATGCTTACCCCTTACATCCTTGAGGAAAGACAACTCAATGTGGCAACATTCGACGTGTTCTCAAGGCTTATGTATGACAGGATAGTGTATTTCACCGGAGTTGTAAACGACGACACTTGTAATACAGCAGTAGCGCAGTTGCTATATCTTGCATCTGTTGACGAGAGGGACATCAACATGTACATTAACTCCCCTGGAGGCTCTGTAGTTGACGGTCTTGGACTAGTCGATACGATGAACTACATCAACTGTGACGTATCGACGTTGTGTATTGGCATGGCGGCATCGATGGGTTCTGTGCTTCTCAGCAACGGTGCTAAGGGCAAGAGGTTCGTTCTTCCTCACAGCAGGGTTATGATCCACCAGGTAAGCAGCAGCCAGTCTGGTACACTTGCAGATCTTGAGATCGAGATCGAGCAGACCAGGAGGTGCAAGAACGACGTATACAAGATCCTGGCAGACAACACAGGAAAGACATTCGAGGAAATGGAGGCACTCTGTGATAGAAATAACTGGTTTATCGGACAGGAGGCAGTTGACCTTGGTATTGTCGATAAAGTGTTAACAAAAGAAAAAACCGAGTAAAAACTTGTTTTTTTGAAATAATTTCTATATCTTTGCACGGTATGAGGAAATTCGAATATAAGAAAATATACAAGGGACGATTTGCCAAATTGTCTGAACAGGAGCTTAATGTTCTTGGAAACGACGGATGGGAATTGTGCGGAATCGATGGCGATGAGTACTCATACTACTATTTTAAAAGGGAACTAGAAGATGAACAAAATCGAGACATTCACACCTCCGGAGAAATGGGATAGCAATTCCTGTTCAATATTCGGAGGAAAGAACTGCCCGGTCAAGATATTCCTGGCAGGTACGATTGATAACGGAGATTCGTCCGATTGGCAGCAGGAATTGATAGATGCCATCAGTGGCATTGAACTCAAGAGACCTGTGAACATCTATAACCCACGACGTGAACAATGGCCTTCGTCCGATGATCACCGTGAGATCGACAAGCAGATTGAATGGGAACTATATCATCTTGAAAAAGCCGATATGATTGTTATGAACATATTGGCAGATTCAAAGTCTCCTATATCACTTATGGAACTTGGACTGTTCGCAAAGGAAGGAAGACTTATTGTATTCTGCCCAAAGACCTTCTACAGATACGACAATGTAAGGGTTGTATGTAAGAGATATAACGTACCTCTATTCACAACAAATAACATTCCATATATCGCCGAGAAGGTATGTAACTATATCGGCATTGACGAGGAGGCTGAGAAGATCAAGAAAAAGAATGAGGACAGGAAGACCCTGTTGAAAATGAAGGAAAATTGTAAACTTCCAGATGGGACAACAGTAAAGTGGTATACTGAGTTATTCGAATCTGAAAAAGAAAAATTTGAAAAGGAATTTGGAGAGCCGTTAGAATGATAGGTACTAAGATTAAATTCAAGAATCTGAGGATCTGGTTGGCAGATCAGATTAAGAGAAAGACGTGGTTCAAGAACTTCTTCATAACCCGTAACGCCTGGGGTGCGTTTTCTATAAACTCACATATCAACCAGCATACAGGAAAGGAGAAGATGATGTATCCAACCGTTGAGAGCGCAAAGAAGGCAGCAGAGGCAATGTCGAAGAAACGTGGAGTACACTTCTCGTTCTACAAATGTCTCTTCTGTGACGGCTATCATGTTGGTAAGAACAGAGATAACAAAATCGAAGGATACGACAAATGAAGTTTAAGGAGTTTGGTGATGCTGTGCCTTTTAGTGAGGCGACACAAGACACAAAGCTATATGTGTTCTCAGAGAGGGATTGTAAGATATACACGTTTACAGTCTCTAGCATTACAGACTATAACATACATTTCGTGTGTAGAGTACGTGATGTTCTGAATTCCCATCACTTTGGGCGCATTAATCATCACAGAGGGTGGCTTTTGCTGATGCACTCCTACAATAATGACGATGGAGAAAGTTGCTTGTTCTCAACAAGTAAGAAGGAAATCATCGATGAAGCACGTAAGTATAAAAAGAAAGTTTGTGAACTAATTAATTCGACAATAAAAAATGACATTTAGAAAGTTTGATAAGGAAGATCGCAGCACCCTGCCTTACTGGTGGAATCACTGGAAGGCATACAATTGGGTGGCATGGACTCTTGGAGTATGGAAGCCAAAGTATCTTCTCCACGACATCGAGAAGCCTTGGTTGAAGTTCTTCTGGGGAGACTACAAGAGGGTTCAGAAGTGGCACAAATACCACAACAAGCACCATATCTTCTCCGGAAGACACTATGGTTTGAATAAGGTTGACTGGCTTGCAGCAGTGATCGACTGGGAGTGCGGACGATACACTAAGAATGCTTGTCCAAGGAATGCTAGGGATGAGGTCGCATATCTTCTTGAGCAGACTGAGAAGTACTCCGATGACGAGAGACGTGAGATCGCAAAGAATTGTTATCCAATTTTAGACTATTTGGGATTATGAGACATTTTAGTGACGACAGAGAGGACGAGTATGACTCAATGGAGGAGTACGAGGAAGGTATTGGTAAACATATCGCAAGAAAATACAGAGACGAATGAAATTTAAGAGAATATTGGCGGCAATTCTTACATTCGGGCTGTCTGAGAGAATGGGTAGTTATACCCCAAACGATGGGGTCACTATGACTGGCGTTGATGAACTCAGACGTGCTATGTCGGAGGGTAAGGTAACATTTACTAAGTTATGAGCATCTGGAAGACATTGAGACATGAGAAGCCGGACTGGAGAATGGGACGCATTCTAGTTCTCACCAGGAGCAAGAAGATCAAGAGTGCCTGGTGGTTTGAACACGAGAATCGTTTCTACTCAGCAGTCGGTTGTGTAAGACCAATAACCAACTATATGCGTTGGTGTTACGAGAAGGAACTGGTTGAACAGGCATTGAGAGAAATAAACACTTGATTATGGGAGATTATACAAAGTATTTGAATAATGGTCAGTGTATAAGCTGCAAGCATTTCCATCTATGTGGGTGGAACTTTCACTTCGGAAGTGGATATGATGGCGTATGTGACGTGGATAGGCACGACACTGACAGTTATGTTGACTGTACAATAAACAGATATAGGGCAAAAACATTAGATGAAATAAATTCTATGTAACTATTGATAATTTTTGAAATAACGTTATATTTATAAAGGATGACATACATTTCTAACATATTACAGCTAGCAGAGCAGTTGTCGTTGTTGCAACAGCGACTTACCCTGTAAGGTGAAGAACGACGGTTCTTCATCATGGGAAAACTGTAAGCGATGCTGAGATATGTTCGATGAGTCCGAGAAATAACGTTATTAAATCATTTATCATTATGCCTTGCGGATGTAAGAACAAACAGAACCAGGCAGCACCTAAGAATGAGAATATCAAGAGGGCTAAACCAGCCGGAAACGGAAATAGGGCTGTCAGAACGGAAAAAAGAATAATCCGTTAAAAATCTCAAAAAAATTTGGATATTTGAAAAAAAATCCATATCTTTGCATCGTGATTCAGTTAAGTACTGTTTCACGATGTTTTTTATGAACATAATAGAAGCAATAAAAAAGGTGTTCAGAGACGGTGTATGGGTTGATCAGAGAGTGGTTGACAGAGAGTTGGAAGAACTCAAGAAAGCTGCTGAACAAATGAAAAATGGCTGAGTGCTGGAATTGGTATACAGGGGGGTCTCAAAAACCTCTGAGTCTAAACAACTCGTGTGGGTTCAAGTCCCATCTTAGCTACGGATAACGCAGTAAAAATAATATAACTGTGTCTACTACTTTTCGTTATATCGTACTATTTATATAAAAAAAGTATGAAGAAAAACGATAGAACAGAAGAAGAATATAGGAATGCAGCTAAAAATGCATTCAGTTTTGCTGGAATGTGTAGAAATCTTGGATTGGGACCTTTCGGTGCTAACTACAGGAGAATTCACAAGGCAGTAGAAAAATACTCCATTGATATATCACATTTCACAGGACAAGGATGGAATGTTGGTCATATATTTGATCCTACTTCCAAAGTGAAGCAGAACATAGATGATATACTGGTTGAAAATTCAACATATGATAACAGTAACAATCTAAGGTTAAGGCTTCTCAACGAAGGACTAAAAGAGCATAGGTGTGAAAGATGTAAAAATACAGAGTGGGAGGGAGAGCCAATACCACTTCAATTACATCATATTAATGGTATAAGGAATGACAACAGGATTGAGAATTTACAATTACTTTGCCCAAATTGTCATGCTCTGACAGACAACTATTGTGGTAAGAATAAAGATAGTGTCAAAAAAGATTTGAGAAAATCCATTGAGGAGGTCTATGGCCACGCTGATGTTAAGAACATATTTGCTGTAGGCGGTAAAAAAAGGGTAAATGAGCCTAAATATTGCCCGGTTTGCGGTAGCAGGTTAAAAGATACAAGAAATAAATATTGTTCAGCCAAATGCGCAGCAAAGGCACAGACAAAACTCCCATCAGACGAAGTGATAAAAGAACACATCTTATGTGGGATGTCTAACTCAGAGATAGCCAAAATATATGGGGTTTCTGAGAGTGCTGTGAGACATAGGCTAAAAAAAATGGATATATAAACCCCTGTGGTGGAATGGTATACACGCTAGCATCAGAGGCTAGTCCTTCGGGATGTGGGTTCGACCCCCACCAGGGGTACAATGATCACTTGGTAGCCGGGGATGTGAGTCCAGTGTTGCGTTCCCTTTGAGTACAGCTTTTATGCGTGATGTGAGCAGGGTCGGAGTGTCAACGGGAACGGGCGTTGGTTCACGCAACAAGTGGTTTAGCACGGCCTCGTGCTGGAATGGTAGACACATCAAATAAATGTTTGATATGTATATACTTTTTAAATATTCGTGATATTTATTGTAAAAGATAAATATTATGTATAGTAAAGAGGAGTACATTAAGAGCAAAATGAGTGTCATCAATGAAATGATTAACGATAAGAAACCTAAGTTTGAAATTGCTAGGGTTATTGGTGTTAAATATGATACGCTTAAAAAGTATATGAAAGAATGGGGTATTAACTATTCTGGAAATCAGAGTAGAAAAGGTATGCCGCATACAGAAGGAAAGACCCCTATTGAAGAATATTTTAATGGTAATATAAGAATAAATGCATGTAAATTAAAAAAGAGATTAATAGAAGAAGGTTTCAAAGAAGATAGATGCGAAAAATGTGGTCTCACAGAGTGGATGGGAGAAAAGATAACACTTGAACTTCACCATAAAAATATGGATCATTATGACAATAGTTTAGAAAATCTTCAAATATTATGTCCTAATTGTCATGCTCTAGTACATAAACAAAAAAAATCCGACGATAAATAGGTCGGTAAATGCACCTGTGGTGGAATGGTAGACACGCTTGGTTGAGGGCCAGGTCTGAAATACAAGTAGGGTGCGAGTTCGACTCTCGCCAGGTGTACATAGTCATTCGATGTTATATGCAGGATCATGGCCTGCCGCAAGGGAGATGACGACGAACAGGAACGTATCTCACCAGTGTTAAATCCCGTCCCAGCCTTTAGTAGGGAGTTGCTGATGAGTAAGGTCGGACATTGTTAAATCTGCAAGTAGTGCGCAATGCTTGTATGAATGACTTATTTTATACCTCTATGCTGGAATGGCAGACAGGCTTGGCTAAGAACCAGGTGTCGAAAGACGTGTGAGTTCGACTCTCACTAGGGGTACTATGGAATTGTCGTTTAAGGAGATTTGTCAAAACTCCGTCGTCAAATCCGGCGAGGGTAGTGTGAAAGATCTGGCAAAGGAAATAGGGATAAGCGGTGTCAGACGATTGCTTGATATGTCCTGCATAGTCGGAGACCCTAATACCTTCACTTGGAAGCTTACTGACAAGGGAAAAGAGTGGATCGATATATTCGACAAAGATAGTATAAACAAAGAAGAAAGAAAAAAACATATAAAAGAAACAATGAAAATGATGTTCAATGACATACAGCAACAGGGTGTTACCTAGCGTAATACCTCCCTTATAGGCAAATGCTTTAATGCTTATAGCTTATAATTAATTGCTTTAGTGCTTTGAACGGAAAGCGCACAGTGTGGGTATTACGGTCTGGTTCAGAATCCGAATACCCACTTTTTTTGTTGTTGGGGGTATGGTGTAGCGGTCTGCACAAGCGACTTTGACTCGACAGGTGAATGTTCGACTCATTCTGCCCCTACCACATTGGGATATAGTGTAACTGGTAACACAACAGTCTTTGGATCTGTTATCACGGGTTCGAATCCCGTTGTCCCAACAACATTGCCCCATGACGTAATTGGTTAGCGTCCGAGTCTCTGAAACTCGATGAGTCCTGGTTCGAGTCCAGGTGGGGTAACTTTTGAAAAGAATGTTATATTTATTATCCAAAAGTTAATTACTATGGATAAAATTATTGAAACAGACAAGCTTAGTATCTCATATGACAAGTATTGTTCACAGTTCCTTGTAACCATGTATGATAATCACGGACATTATATCGACGAGACTGAGCTATCGAAGGAAGACATTGCGATTATCATCAAGGGGCTTGATGATGTGAGGGAAAAAATTCTTGGTTAAAAATTTGCATTTCTGAATTTTTTTATATATCTTTGCAAAAAGTATTAATTTAACAAAAACACGCATGAATATTTTTGTAAAGAAGACAATGGCATCGACGTTAGGTATGCCGATGGAGCAGGTTGATGCCATCCTCAACGCAGCAGAGGCATTTAGAAGTAATGAGATTGACAGGAATACTGCAATCGAGGTGTTTAACAAGTTATCGAAGAAGACACCGAAGGAGATCAATGAACTCCTAAAGAGTCTGAAGAATATGGTATGACGGCGACGCAGGTTTTCTTGACCTTTTTAAGGGAAACTTGTACGTTCCAGGAATATATGTTCTTTAGCAATATCATAGGAAAGAACAACGGTAACAAGTATTTTAGAACGAGACCTCTATTCAAACCGGATTTCGTTGAAGGTTATCTCTCTAGGAATAACAGACATCTTAGAGGGTTTATGACTAGGCTGTTTATTCTTGCTCCGAACCTTGTGAAATGTAAAAGTCTTAACCCAAGGTGGCGTGACTACTACAGACGGAATAGAAGAATCAGATGTGTAAACGGGGCATATGTGAATATGTACAGATGGAGGTGGTATAACTGGCTTAATCATAGGGTAGTAGTAACTGATAAAAAACTACAGAGTCCGTTCAAGAAGGGTGAGACATACGATTTTCAGCTTAACAACAAACCATCTGGAATGAGGAAATCATGGGTAAAATTATAGTTTACAACAGTCACGACGAAGACCATACCGGAGAGCCTAACAATTTCTATATAGGAAGGTCAAAGAGTGGAAATCCCTTGGGTAATCCGTTTACTCATAACGGGGTTAGGACTAGCATAGCCAAACTCTCATTCAAGACCAGGGAGGAGGCTATAGAGGCATTCAGAAGATATTTCAAGGAGGAGTATGGCAAAGATCCTGCCATTACCAAGGCCTTCGATGAGATATACGAGCATTACAAGAACGGCGAGGATGTGTACCTGCAATGCTTCTGCAAGCCTAATGCGTGTCACGGTGACGTGATCGCTGAGGAACTACAGAAGAAGTTGGTCAAGGAAAAACTCGCTGAGATACGGAAGAAAAAAGGAGAAGCCAAGTAGGTTTCTCCTTTTGTATAGAATAAAAGATTTACAATAAATAAAGCAGTGATCCTAGTCACTGCTTTTATTGTTTCCGTGAGTTAGTTCACATACTATACCTTTGTTTATTTCCTTTGCCAATTCTTCTATCTGCTCCTGTAGATCCTCCATGTTATATCTCCTACCATTATCGACGGAGTAGTTTGCTGTTTTCATTTCTGAAAACGGCACGAGTTTAACCTTGAAGAAGAACGGGTTATCCTCCAGGGACTTAATAACCTTCATCTTTTCCTCACAGATGCCCCTAAAAGCCTCTGTGTCGTCCTTTGACAGTTCAAACCACTCACCTATAAGGTTGGATGATTTGAAGTGATTGTGGAGCATTTTTTCAAGTTTGAACGGATGATCAGTCTCAAATGACTCCTTGATGTATAGTTCTGACGAGTTCCCGGTCTGAAGTTGTTTCAGACGTGTCTCGATCTTCTTTGCCCTGGTAGATCCGATCTTATATCTACCGTCGTTACCAGTTTCTCCAATTAAGTATACATATCCCATGTATAAAATATAATGATTTTTGCCTCCGAGACAAGTATTTATAGTAAATATTTTATAAAGAAATGGGACAATATTTAAAGTTATTTAGAACCGAAGCAGATTATGAGGCAGCAAGCGATAAGCCAGATGTTGCTCATATAATCGAAGATGTAGGCATTATTGTTAAAGATCCTATAGACTTTAATGGGCATGAATATGTTGACTTGGGTTTACCATCTGGAATTTTATGGGCAAAATGCAACGTAGGCACGGATTCTGAGTCTGGCTATGGTGGATATTATATGTATGGCAAAGGCAGTAAGGCATATAATAAGAATGAGCCAAGATATAGTGCGACGACAGAGGTTCTTCCATTAGAAGTAGATACTGCTAGAATTGTAATGGGTGGAGATTGGAAGATGCCTACAAAAGAGCAGACTGAAGAATTGGAGAGATATACTACTAAAGAGTATGATTTTGTAATAAATCGTGTGAAAGGAATAAAACTTACCAGTACTATTAATGGTAATTATGTGTTTTTCCCTTATGCGGGTAACTATTATCTTGGTAGGTTGATAAACCGAACCGAATGGGCGTTTTTCATGACATCTACTGCTTCAGACATTTCTAATACTGCTCACTATGGTGCAACAGTTAACTATTTCAGCAATACTATCGGCGGTGGTGTCAGAAATGACAGTCTTAATATTGGTGGATATAGTGTTCGTGGGGTTATTGAAATAAGTTAATATAAATAACAAAAATAGATATGGCACAATATTTAAAATTATTCAAGACCGAGGCTGATTATGAAGCCGTTGTCGGAACTGAGAATGAGCCAAATGTGGCTCATATCGTCGAAGACGTAGAGGTTATTATAAAAGAACCAGAATTGGTTGACCTAGGACTTCCTAGTGGAACACTATGGAGAAAGTATAATATAGGGGCAACTAAGGAAACAGAAGTTGGAAATTATTATCAATACGGCAAAGGTTCAAGAACATATCAAGAAACAAGCGGTGAAACTCCATATCAAGGAACTGAGAATCCGTTAGCCGCTAGTGCTGACACAGCTATACAAGTACTTGGTGGCGAATGGCATATGCCAACAGCAGCTCAATGCGAAGAGTTAACTGCTAACACTACAATAGAATATAATGTATATGTTGATGGGGTAAAATGCATGAAACTCACAGCACCAAATGGAAATTTCTTACTATTTCCACCAACAGGTATGTACTTCAATGGTGTGAAAGAATCTGGTAACTCCTATGTCTGTTGGACATCAACCTTAGCTTGGACTCGCCCTAGCGGTAACTTTACAAAATCATTTTATGCCTATAGTGTGGGTTCTACAAGAGTAGACTATGGCTTAACTGTTAGACCAGTAATCGGATAAATTTATATAAACCTTACAAAAGGGCACTCAAATGGGTGCTCTTTTTTTATATGGGTCGATATTTATTGTAAAATAACGTTAAGCAGGTAGTTACCTGCTTTTATAATAATACTATTTAGTAAAATTAAATTATGGCAAAAGACAGAAAAAAGCTGATTCATATCCATAGTAGTATTCCGGATAAGCAGCCAACCCCACAATCACTTGCAGTGGGTGAAATTGCGGTTAATAACGCCGCAGATCAAGAATTCCTTTCAATTAAGAACTCAGAAGACAAGGTTAAGAGATTTTCTTCAGACGAGCAGATGATCACTTGGATGGAGAAGAAGGAAGTTATGCCTTATGTCGGTTATGTAAGAGGTGGAGCTGGTCCTTCAGCGACTAGTGCTGCAACTCCTACTGCTGATAACTATGGTTCTTATGGTATCCTGGAGTCTGACCTTAGTGGCAACACATCTGAGATTGTTATCAAGCTCAACCAGGTTGCTGCATCTGCTACAACAAAGCACGAGAGGGTTAACGGATCAAAGGATAGATACGACAAGGACGTAAACCCAACAACTGACAGTGGTGTTAACGACGGAGCAGGTTTCTTCATTGACATGTCCCGTTATGCTATGCAGGGTGCTAACCCAGAGTTTAGCGGTATCACGAATACCTGCTACACGAACCTTAACGGTACTACCAGGATCAAGGGAGTTGATGGTGCTTGTGGAAGTTTGCTTGACATAACTGTGAATAGTGCAAAGACAGACATTGAGACTGCTAACACAGAGATCACAAGCGCAACTACTGTAATCGGTACTAACACTACTACTATCAGTGGTAATACCACACTTAACGTAAGCGGTACTACTACTGAAACGAAGAAGGGTAATGTAACCGAGACAAATCTTGCTGATAAGCAGGAGTCAACTAGTGGTAACTCTTATAACGATGTGAAGCTTGCTTACAGTGGTACTACTGGAGGCACAACCACAGAGATTAAAGTAGGTAACGTAACAGAGTCTCACAGTGGCACTACAACCGAGAACAAGAAGGGTGACGTTACTGAGAACAACCTTGCTAACAAGACTGAGAACACCACAGGTAACGTTGTTGTGAACACTAACGGAACTACAACTGAGACAAAGGTTGGTAATGTGACAGAGAATCATAGTGGCACTACAACAGACAATAACAAGGGTAATGTAGTTGTTAATAACCAGGCTAATTTCAATATGAATACATCTGGTAATACTACGTTTACAACTACTGGTGATACAGTTATCCATTCAGACGGTGCGGTAGGTATTACAGCCGTTGAAGACATTGTAGCGACATCTTCAGAGTCTAGCATCATTGTTACAGCTAACGACGACCTCTGCGAGACAGCAGGTGACGTTGCTGCATTCAAGGGTGTGAACAAGACAAACGTAGGTATTGACTGTTCAGACGCTGGTAGAACAAAGGTTACTAACGTATATGGTGACACAATCAATGAGAGAGCCAATACTGCTGATACCAGGGTAACTAGTGCATACACAAGTGCAACCACAGCTACTACGATCATCGGTACAGCTAACACATCTGCTACTACTGCTACCTTAAGCGGTAATACTCTTGTTGTAAATGAGGCTACTAGCATTTCAGCTAAGACCCCTACAGCATACATAAGCGGTACTACACTTGATGTTAAGGAGACCAATACAGATATTACATCTTGTGGTAGAATCAGTGCAAATACCAATGATTTCGAGGTTAAGCAGTGCGCCACAAATGGTAAGGCTATCATTAACTCAGATGATATTGATATCAGTGGTAAAACATTTGATGTTGTTGAGACAACTAGCGCAACAATCAAAGCTCCAGCAACAACCATTAGTGGAACTAGTCTAACACTTGATGAGGGTACAAGCATTTCAGCTAAGACTCCTTCTACAACAATCAGTGGTACAAACTTCACATTAAATGAAACAAATACTACCATTAATTCTTGTGGAAAGGTTGAAATAACAACTGACAGCTATTCACTTAAGCAGTGTAGCACAAGCGGTGGCTCAGCAGAATTTGAATTCTGTAACGGATATACAGTTAAGAGTAACAAAATTAGTTTACAACAGTGTGGTTCAGCTGGTACTATAAGTATTTCAGCACAGACACAGAATATCTATGGTGGAAACCTTACAATTAATGAGAGTGGCAACACTGCAATTAACACGACAGGAACTACTAATGTTAAGTCAACTGGTAATACAAACATTGAAACAAATGGTGCTAATAACAAGGTGACAATCCAGGCATCTGGAACAGGTGGCGACGTTGAGGTATTTGCAAAGGATACACTTTGTATGAGTGGTGGTTCAACTGCTGCATTGGTTGGTACTACAAAGACCAACATTGGTAAGAACTGTTCAGATGCAGGACAGACAACTACCCTTAACCTTAACGGTACTACGATAAATGAGACTGGTGCTACAGTTAACATCAGTGGTTCTACTGCTGCAAATATCAGTGGTGGAAGCGTAAGTATTAGTGGTGGATCTATTAGTGAGAAATCAACTGGCACAACTTGTATCGAAGCTGGTACGACTGCTGCTATTGTTGGTGCAACAAAGACCAATATCGGTAAAAACTGCTCAGATGGTGGACAGACCACTACGCTTAACATCAATGGTACGACCATTAATGAAACAGGTACTACAGTTAACATCAGTGGTTCTACTGCTGCAAACGTAAGCGGTGCTACAGTTGTTGTAAGTGGTAACACAACAAACATCAGTGGTGCAACAACCCTTAATCTTAGTGGTAAGACAGTTAATGTAGATGCAACAGATATCGATGTTGACGCTTCTAACAACTACTGCTTGAGTGCAGCTACTAAGGCTAACATCTACGGTAAGGCTACAAACATTGGTATCGAGTGCGGTGGTACTGTTGCAACAGCAACCACTATTGAAGGTACAACTCTTGGACTTAGTGGTAACACAACAAACATCAGTGGAGCAACAACTCTTAGCTTGAGTGGTAAAACTGTAAATGTTGACGCAACTGACATTGATGTTGATGCTTCTAACAACTACTGTTTGAGTGCTGCAACCAAGGCTAACATCTATGGTAAGACTACTAACATCGGTGTTGAGTGTGGTGGAACAACTGCTACAACGATCAACGTAAGTGGTACAACTATTAATGAAGGTGGTACAACAAACAACAACAACTTCACCACTATCAACAATACAGCTACCACTATCAATAATAAGACAACCAACTTCAATGTAACTGGTACAACTTATATCAGTGGTGATACAACCATCAGTGGTGCAACTATAATCGGTGGCGTATTGACAGTTCCTAGCGGATTGAGCAAGAAGCTTACTTGGACAGGTGGAACATTTACTGCTGATACAACTGGTTATAATGGCTCTGCCGATAAGGTTATTACTGTTCCAACTGCAATTTCGCACTTACCAACAAGAGGTAAACTAACTGTTACTCATAATGGTCTATCAGATACATATGACCCTGCAAGCGACAAATCGATGACATTACCTCATAGTGCATTGTCTATTGACTATGGTGTGGTTGTTACTGGTAAAACTGATGATAGTTATGACACATCTGCCGCAAAGACAGTTAGCATCCCAACTGCTGTGTCTCATATGACTAGAGGAAAGCTTACCGTAAAACACAATGGTCTTGAAGGGGAATTTGATCCGGCAACCGATAAGACCCTTACGTTACCTCACAGTGCGTTGTCTATTGACTACGGCGCAAACGTAACAGGTAGGACTGATGATAGCTATGATACATCTGCTGCAAAGACAGTTTACATTCCAACAAGTGTCAAGAACTTGAGTAACTGGAATGGTACTTGCTATGAGTTCGACGCCCCTCTCTGTGTGACTGGTACAATCACTGCAAGCGGAGCAATCTACTCTTCAGATAGAAACTTGAAGGAGAACATAAAGACCATCAATTCTGAAGACATTGACAAGGTTGCTGCAATCGATCTCAAGTCATTCAACTTCATCGACGACGAATCTAAGACGAAGGTTTATGGTGTGATTGCACAGGAGGTACAGGAAGCAGGTCTCGACATTCTCGTACACCAGAAGGAAGACGGAATGCTTGGTGTTGACTACACTTCATTACTCATCTTGAAGATCGCACAGCTTCAGAAGGATAATAACAACCTAGTTAACTTCGTTGCTAGCTTGGATAAGAGAGTTAAGGAACTTGAAGAAAAACTCAATAATAAGGGCTAATTCAGTTAACTAAATAATCAATAAAAGAGAGTGGGAAACAAATTCTCACTCTTTTTTTATTATAAAATTTGTTTTTTTAATTTTTTTTATATATCTTTGCAAAAAATGTTAATAAATGACAAAAAAGATAATAGTAGAAGGAGAGCCTAAGATAGTAACAGACATACGAAACAAGATACTCAAGGAGTTCAAAGACCTGGTGTTCGTGGAGGAAGGACACAAGTATTTCCTTAACGGACAACAACTTCCATCAGTGTCAGAGGTGACACACAACTTCTGTCAGTATCCGTTTGATTCTGAGGCACAGGCAGCGAGATATGCAGAGACGCATGGAGAGACGGCACAGTATTGGTTGGATCAGTGGAAATTCACAAACCTCAGAGCCACAATTAGTGGTACACTTACCCACGAGTACGGAGAGTCTCTTGGATGGCTTAAGAACGGACACCCAGAGTTGATAACAGAGTCGTGCAGACCTAAGTATGTGAAGGATAAGAGTTGGCTCATACCAACAAGACCGAAGGAGGAGGCTGTACTAAAGTTTTACAATGAATTACATCCTACTCTCCATTTCGTGTTGGCAGAAACAAAGGTATATACAGGTAAGAACAGGGAGTTAACAAATCTTAAACAAGACTATTGTGGTACATTTGATATCCTGTTCTATTACAAAGACCCGGAAGATGACTCGAAGAGTGGTTTGTGTATATTTGACTTCAAGACCAATAAGGAGTTAAAGAAGGATTTCAGCAGAGAAAATGGTAAGATGCTATTACCACCTTTCTCAGACTATTATGAAGAGCCGTTGTCATATTATACAGCACAACTTTCGTGCTACCAGATACCACTAGAGGACATTGGACTGAAGGTTATAGGTAGAAGGATTGTATGGCTGAAAGACGACGGAACATATGAATTGATACCATTAAATGATGTAACAGATAGATTAAGAAATGTATTATGAAAACTGGAGGTAAGGTTTTAATTGGTGGAATACTTGGTATGTTGATCACTACCCTTGTATCATCCACATATTTTTATAACTTCGTTAGGAAGATGGTGAAAGGACTTAATGCGAGTTTGAAAGACTATAACTACTAATGATATGGAATATGTAAATAAGAAGTGGGATCTGCCCACAATGGAGGTAAGAATGGAGAATCTCAAGAAGGTTATAGACCCTCATATAGTAGAGACATCCATTTCTTATTATGAGGATATTGCAGATAACAGACTTGATGCCTTATACCTTGCATACTATCGGTTGAAAGATGACTATTGCAAGATTAAAAGACGCACATTTGGAAAACCAAAGAACGTTGAGTATAAGCCTAAGCAATCCACTTCGTGGTGGTATACAAATGACTATGACAACAACGTTGTATGGTGGTCTCCAGGTGACTATACTTGGACTATAACCACCAGTTATTCGTCATCAGCTACAACTGCAACATACTCATATAATTCGTATTATAATCAGTTATGAAAGTAACAGTATTGTCCCAGTTCAATTTTGACGAGAGGATGAAGAAAATGGGTTTGAGTGACGATAACGTTGAGGAGCAGAACGCTGCTTTCATATCGATCATAGGTACGCCGGAGTGTCTTAGTTACTACCTCGACGAGGGTGATACTAAGCACTACTTTGGCGATCATCCTAACGTACTCAACCTTGAGTTTGACGACATTGAGGATGATGTGTTGTATAATGGTCATCACTTCAAAACGATGAGAATGGAACAGGCTGAGAAGGCTGTTGATTTCATCGAGAATATCGTTGAGAAAAACGTTGATGATATATTTATACACTGTAGAGCTGGTTTCAGCAGGTCACGTGCATTCGGCGAGTTCATCTATAGATACTGCAAGGAGCACGAGATCCCACTGGAGTATGAGGACAGGGATGATTATACAACAATGTACAATTCTGGCGTTATGAGGAGACTAAATCACGCCTACTGGAAGAAGCACAAAATGAAAGTATACGAGGATGATACTGAATACTCAGATGAACTTGTTAATCCCCCTGTGAGAATAATAAACAGGTAGAGAAAAATAAATAAAGTAAAAGCTATTGAATCTACTGGAGATATTTTTATATTTTAAAGCGTGGAAAAGAGAAGTTGTTTAAATTGTACGAACTTTGCCACTTGCAACGTACTTGGAGGTTTCAAAGATGAGGAAGGAAGAATTCCAGTGAATGTACTTGATGTGGTTGGAAGTGATTGCAAGAAATTTTTTAGTTCTATAAGATGAGATACGACGGAATTATAAGGGAAATCCGCTATTATGGGGAGAAGAGTGAAGACGGAAGATGGGTGATACCAGTTGGAGTCGATTGGGACTTCACAATCACCAAGTGTTCATCTTGGCTTGAGGGTACTATGGAAGTGAACCCGGAAGCCTTTGAAGTAATGAAGAAGTGGAAGAGAGACTACAACGTTGGTTGGATTCTCGACACCATGAGGCACGATGCGATCCTGGAAGAGCCTTTACAGATACTCAAGGACAACGGTGTTGAACTATATGGACTGAGGAAGAACCCACAACAGGATAAAGATGGAAACAGCGTACCTAAGTGTTGGTGTATATTCCATATTGACGATAGGAATGTAGGAACACCAGTTATGATGGGTGATGGCTGTGACAGACCTTGTGTTGACTGGAAGAAAGTTGATGAAATAATGTCCCCTGTCCTACAGGAGATAAGCGATAAATTAAATAAATTATGAACGAAAAGTATATTTTGATTAAGCCGTATGAGTGCAACTATGGCACACTGCCACAGGGAAGTGATATTATCTACTTCAGAGGGCAGTTCTATTTGAACGGAGGACCAATCCCATCGACGTGGAATTCTCTCTTCAAGAAAATCATAGAAAATGACGAATACGTAAGGAAAGTTAAGATCAACAAAAACGAGTTTTAATATGGAAGAGAATGAAGAGGTTCTTTCTTTTGTGAAGCGTCTTAAAAAACTAAGTGTTTGGCTTGAGAACGGATTACAGTTCACTGGCGGTGACAGGGACGTTGCAGAAGAAAATGAAGACAGAGAAGCCGTAGCTGCTTATGAGGCTACGATGGAAACCTATTCTGGGGTGATTGACGATTTACATGAATTATTCCCAGAGGTATTTACTTGTGATGGGAAATATTATAATTACAGGGATAATGGATAAGAGAAGGTTTTTGAGAGATAGTGACAATACTGGTAGGTTCATCGTCAAGTCGAAGGTCACAGGCAAAAAGTATTTTGTGGAGGTGATAGGTAACACCCACGCTGCTGATTGGGGAGACCTCGATCCGGCGACGAAAAAGATGACAGGATCGTATGGTGAGAGATATGAGGGCTGTGTGCCAGAGAAGGAGTCACTGATTACAGAGGAGAACGGTTTCGAGAAAATAACAACGTTGCCCCCAGGAGTATCCCCATTCGATGAGATTGAGAAGAGGGATAAGGCTTATGAGAGAACAATGAAGGAGCTTGCAGCTCTTGAAGACGAGTTCGGGGAAAAATAATTTATTAAAAACTATATAGTTATGAGTACAAAAATTAAGTATTTCAGTCTGTACGGGAACGCAACCGGAGCAGACGGCAAGAACCACATCGTTACGATAGTTGGTAAGTTGGAGACTGGAAGGAAGCTCAAGGAGTTCAAGGAGACCGTTCCAGTAGAGTTCAAGGAGGGTGCATTCATTGACGGAGAACTCAAGTTTGAGAGAAAGGTGTTCACCAGGAAACTGACACTTGGTATGTCAATTTGTCACCCATCTGACGTATTTGACGAGATTAAGGGTATCGAAGTTGCAAAGGCTCGTATTGAGCAGGGTGATACTCTTGGATCACTACAGACAAACAGTGTTACAATGTTGACAGACGACGCTATTTTGGCTGAGATACTTGTCAAATTGGCATATGTAACCGAGAACATCGACGAATATCTTCCTATGGAGGATTAAAAAAACGTTAAAAATTACAAAAAAGAACTGGGATTGCTTGTCAGTCTCAGTTTTTTTTTATATCTTTGCACACAAATGGATAAGATTATGAAAAAGTTCATGGAAGCATTGACAGGAATCATCGTATTCGCTGTCGTATTGGAAAGTGTATCAAGATATAGGATACGCAAGTTTTTGTCACGTGATTAACGGTTTGGCATAGTTTTTGCATATGGGTATAGCGAGGGAAATATACGAGACAGACGGCATCAGCAAGGGTGTCAAATATGTTCTAACCATCAATGAGGATGACTCAGCAAAACTCGTGTTCTACAACGGCGCATTCAAGGTTGAAGAGCCTGGTGTTCAAATAGTAGACGTGGGTGATAATGGTGGTAAAAGAGTGGAATACGGAACATCCAAGGTGAAAACGTCGTTACCATTCAAAAGGTATATAGACGGAACTCTCGACGATAGGTGGACGAAGATATTGTGATGGAGATACAAGAAACAGATGGCATGATATATGGTCTTGTTGATGGAAAACAAGTAAGTCATATAGAATACAAGACCATCGGATATAAGACCAAAAGCCTGTATATCGACAACGTGTATACGATAGGGATTGAGAGAGGAAAGGGTTATGCTTCACAACTCCTGGAATACCTAATTAAAAAGTATGGCGATAAAGTAAACATCCAGTTGTCTTGCTGTCCATACGGTGTAAACTTCCTTTGTGGTGAATTTGGGAAGAAATACAAGCCATTACAGAAAAAGACAGCCAAATGGTATGAGAAATTTGGATTCGTCACTCTAAACAAAGAAGAATATGATGATTCATATAAATGGATAATGATCAGAAAAAAAAATAACATTATAACATAAAAATAATAAGTGATATGAGTAAAATTATTGGAATTGACCTTGGTACATCTACCTCGTGTGTATCAGTATTCGAGGGAGGTCAGCCTACAGTTATTGTGAACGGTGAGGGTAATCGTACAACCCCTTCCGTTGTTGGTTTCGCTAATGGTGAGCGCAAGGTGGGTGATGCAGCCCGCAGACAGGCTATCACCAACCCTAAGAACACCGTATACGCTATCAAGCGTTTTATGGGTCTTACCTATGACAAGGCAAAGAAGGAGGCAGATCGTGTGACATACGATGTGGTCAACGAGGGTGGCTACCCACGTGTCAGCATCGACGGACGCAAGTACACCCCACAGGAGATTTCGGCTACCATTCTCCAGAAGATGAAGAAGACTGCCGAGGATTACCTGGGAACAGAGGTAAAGGAGGCTGTTATCACAGTTCCTGCATATTTCGACGACGACCAGCGTAAGGCTACTATGGAAGCCGGACAGATTGCAGGTCTCGACGTGAAGCGTATCATCAATGAGCCTACGGCTGCTGCACTCGCATACGGCGTTGACAAGGAGAACAAGGACATGAACATCGTCGTGTATGATATCGGTGGTGGTACGTCAGACGTATCTATCCTGTCATTCGGCGGTGGCGTGTTCGAGGTTATCTCTACCAATGGTGATTCACACCTTGGAGGTGAGGACTTTGACCAGCTCATTGTCAGTTGGCTCGTAGAGGAGTTCAAGAACCAGGAGGGTGCAGACCTCACAGGTGACCCAATGGCTATGCAGCGACTCAAGGAGGCTGCTGAGAAGGCAAAGATTGAGCTTTCTACCTCTATGTCAACGGACATCAACCTGCCTTATATCACAGCCGTGAATGGAACTCCTAAGCACCTTAACACTACGCTTACCCGTGCGAAGTTCGAGCAGTTGTCACAGGGTCTGTATGACCGTCTGGTAGATCTCTGTAAGAAGGCTTTGGAGCTTTCTAAGATGCAGAAGTCAGAGATTGACGAGGTGATCCTCGTTGGCGGTTCTACACGTATCCCTAAGGTTGTAGAAGCAGCAAAAAGTGTATTCGAGAAAGAGCCATCTAAGGCGGTGAACCCAGACGAGGCTGTGTCTATCGGTGCTTGTATCCAGGGTGCTGTTCTTGGTGGAGACAAGGGTGTTGGCGACATCGTGTTGCTTGACGTTACTCCTCTGAACCTTGGTATTGAGACCCTTGGTGGTGTGATGACTACACTGATTGAGGCTAATACCACTATCCCATGTGACAAGGAGGAGGTATTCTCTACAGCCGCAGACAACCAGACCGAGGTGACAATCAACCTGTTGCAGGGTAATCGTCCAATGGCTAGCCAGAACAAGTCAATCGGTAGGTTCAACTTGACTGGTATCCTTCCAGCAAAGCGTGGTGTTCCTCAGATTGCCGTGAAGGTGAGCATCAATGCCAATGGTATCATCGAGGTTACTGCAAAGGACAAGGGTACTGGCAAGGCTCAGTCCATCCGTGTTGAGGGTTCTAGCAGCCTGTCAAAGGAGGAGATCGAGCGCATGAAGGCAGAGGCTGAGGCAAATGCCGAGGCTGACAAGAAGGAGCGTGACGCAGTTGACAAGCTGAACAAGGCAGACGGTCTTGTTTTTGCCCAGGAGAAGATGATAGAGGAGCAGAAGGGCAATCTTACCTCCGACGAGAAATCGAAGCTTGAGGGGCTTGTAAATGAGCTTAAGGACTGCATTAAGGCTAAGGACGCATCGAAGGTTGATACCATCGAGGCTCAGATTAACGAGACTTGGCAAGCCGTGTCACAGCGTGTATATGCAAACCAGGGACAGCAGCAGACTCAGCAGAACGCTGATGAGGCAGCAGCATCCGAGGCGGCACAGGAACAGCCAAACGTACAGGACGCTGACTTTGAAGAGGTAAACTAATGGAAAAGAAAGAGTTTCATTTCGCACAGTTCGATTTCCATTGTCCTCATTGCGGTGGTAGCTTTCGTGGTAGCATCCACGAAGCACCACAATACCGCAACGGACATAGGGAAGTTTCGACAAATTGCCCACACTGCAATGCAGTAGTTACGTTAGAAGTTAGTGTTAGTTAAATGACTTGGCAAGGTTTGTAAACATAATTTCGTATTCGTCTGAGGGAGTTACCCAACAACTTCCTCAGATTTTTGGCGTTAATAAGGTATGAAGAAGATAACAGCAGCAGTTGTGATGATTGACAGCAATGGAAGCATCCTTGCTTGTCATGGCACAGGAAAACCAAAGGATTACGGCTTTGACTTTCCAAAGGGTGAGGTCGATGAAGGAGAGACCGACATTGATGCAGCAATCCGTGAGTTACGTGAGGAGACCGGATATGTTCTTTCAAAGGACGATCTGGTCGATATCGGCGTTTATCCACATAACAAAAAGAAGGACATTCATCTGTTTCTCTGCAAGATGGAAGAACTGCCAAATCCAGCAGATCTCAAGTGCGACTCGTTCTTTGAACTCAATGGAAGACAAATCCCGGAGGTTGATTTCTACGAGATTATCTCAAGGGAGAACAGGAACAAGTTCAATATGGTGCTGCAAAATAAATTTGAAATAATTGATGAAAAATTTGGTAATTCCAAATAAAATATATATCTTTGCATAAGAATTATAACTTTATCATAAAATGAAGAAAGATTACTACAAGATTCTTGGAGTGAAAAAGGATGCCTCACAGGACGAGATCAAGAAGGCGTACCGTAAGTTGGCAATCAAGTATCACCCGGATAAGAATCCTGGAGACAAGAAAGCCGAAGAAATGTTTAAGGACGCTGCTGAGGCTTACGAGGTATTGGGTGACGAGAAGAAGAGGGCTGACTATGACAACCCTGCATCCAACTTCGATTTCAAGATGAGTGGCGGTCCTGATTTCTCCTCTATGAATATGGAGGATATCCTCAAACATATGAACGGTTTCGGTTTTGACTTTGATTTCGGTGGCAGCAGGAAGCCAAAGAACGTCGAGGGTAGCAGTATCCGCATAACCTTCAAACTTACGTTGGAGGAAATGTTCACTGGTGTTGTCAAGAAATTTAAGTATAAGCGTTTCGAGCTTTGTGACACCTGTGGTGGCTCTGGTATGACCGAAAATAGCAGAAGGCGTACCTGTAAGTCATGTGGTGGAACAGGATCTATATTCGCTAATGGCGCATTTGGTGGCTTTAGCCTTGGCATGACCCAGACATGTCCTACCTGTGGTGGTTCTGGATATGTGCTTGAGAACCCATGTACCGCTTGTAATGGTCACGGAATCGTTGAGAAGAAAGTCCCGCAGGAGATAAAAATCAATAGGGGTACTGCTCACGGACAATCATATGTGTTCAATGGACTTGGAAACTTCCCACCTCACGGCGAGGGAACACCAGGAAGCCTCATTGTCAGCATAGAACAGTTAGAACACGATAAGTTTGATAGAGTTGGTGACGATCTCATATTCGACCTGGAAGTACCTGTGCTACAGGCTGTGAAGGGCTGTAAGGTAGATGTCACAACCATCGACGGCAAGACCATTGCCGCTAAGATCCCACCACTTACGAGTGATGGAACTCAGCTTAGGTTCAGAGGCTACGGAATGCCTCAGTTCAACAGCGACGTTAGGGGTAACATGATAGGTGTCGTGAGACTGGTGATGCCGGAGAAACTGGATGAGGAGGACAACAGACTCCTGGAGCAACTCTGTGATAGAGACAATTTCAAGTAACAATTAATAATCATTATGGAAGAAGCAAAAGAAAGAGATTTTACGAGGTATGTAAAATTCGGTAAGAGCTATGAGCCTATAGGAGAGACACGTGATGTGCTACCTGCTGGTTTCTACTACCCATATTTCGACTCGTATCACAACAAGGCTTATTTCACTCAGAAAGAGTTGATTATGCCTAAGTTGTACGTGCTACCCAATGAGATCCAGACTGAGATCCTTGATGACATTAAGAGGTTCTGGAAATCAGAGGCAAGGTACAAGCAGTTCGGTAACGTGTATAAGAGGAACATCCTCCTGTACTCATTGCCAGGTAACGGTAAGACATCGCTTATCAACATCTTGTGTCACAAGTTGATTGACGAGCACGATGGCGTTGTAATCTTCATCGATAACCCGTCAGCTCTAAGCGCATATCACGTATGCATGGAGAGGTTTAGGGACATCGAGCCAAACAGGAAGGTTATTACCATTATCGAGGACTTCGAGAGGTTGGCAAAGGATGACCACTACACTGCAATGCTCTTACAGTTGCTGGACGGTAACACACAGTTCGATAATGTGGTTACAATTGCCACAACCAACTATCCTCAGATACTTGAGAAGAGGTTCACTTGCAGACCTAGTAGGTTCAACCTGGTGATCGAGTACAAGAAGCCTAACGATGAGGTGAGAAGGGCTTATATGACAATGAAGCTCAAGGATGCCGGAATAGATGTTGAGAGTACAAAGGTCAAGAAGGACATCGAAAGGCTTGTAGGAAAGACTGAGGGCTATACGTTTGACTTCGTTAAGGAGGTTATCCAGGGCATCTACGTTGATGAGATTAATGAGAATTTATTGTTCGATAGACTCAACGAAATCATCAAAAGGAACGGTAGGGTGGTTGTAAGCGAGGAGGAATCCAAAAAGATTGGTTTTTCTCTCGAAGGCGATAAGTCCCAATGTTCATACACAGAAAAAGAAGAAGATGATGATGATATCCCAAGTGATGATTGGGCAACAGCACCATCCAATGATGTGAAAGTTCGTGGGTTTACCCCATATAGGATAAAGAAGGCGTTTTTGGCAAACAATGACGTTCCTGGGACTAATCCTGTGGTAGAAGATTTAGATCCTATTCCGGATGAACCAGTGAATGAGGTGAAGAAATCTGTGAGAATAAAAGAAGATGATTAAAGTAGTCAAAGACATAGACTTGTATAACCACGTCGGCGAGTTCGACGTGGTTCTTGTCGGTACTAATAACTACCATATCATGTCTCATGGTATACAGCTTAACATAATGCTGAACTACCCATATGTCTATGATAAGAATCTGGAGACCAAGTATGGCGATCCGGAGAAACTTGGTACTATTCTTGAGTGCAAGTCAGAGGGAGAACCTACGTTCTGTCTTTGCTTCATATGTGGTGGTAATTTCAGACCGGATCTGAATAAGGATTATCTATCTTATGAAAGCCTTGAAAAATGCCTTAAACTGGTTAATATTTTATATAGGGGTAAGAAGGTCGCAACGACACTTCTTGGTACTAGCAGGTTTGACGGAAACGGCGATAGGGAGAAGGTGATGGAGATATTCAACGAGACAATCAAGGACGTTGACCTCACCATTTATGACTACCATCAGAAGTCCAGGTCAGAGCAACTTGGTGAGATATACCATAAGGAGGCTAAGGTGAGGGAGACAGATAGGAAAGCCTACTATGAAATGGTAAGGCAGAGAAAGAAGGAAGCAGAAGAAAGGTTTAAGAAAAATGGGCATAGAAGATACTGATAAGATGTCCCTCGTCAAAACAAAAGAGCGATGGGACGACAAGATGTTTAGATACATAATAAACAATATGAAATATTTAGGCGCATGATACTACATTTGCATTTAACGGATGATCACCTTAAGCTGGTGAGATTCTTGAACGTCGAAGATGAAGACGACGACGTACTCACGATTAACAAACACGTGATGCTTACACTACAGACCCACATACTTGACGATGTGGCTACAATCCTTGGATATAAGGATAGGGCAATAAAGGGCACTGAGGAAGATCCGGACGGGGCAGCATACCCGGATGATGTGGAGAAATACCTGCTTGATACATACAATTATGTGTCAAAAAACCTCTATCTCATTGAGACTCTGCTGCATCAGAGGTGTACACAGGGAATTGTTCCAGGTCATTACAAATGTAACGATGCAGACCTTCTCTGGGAATATGTGGTTGATTAACGTTTTTTAAGTTTGTTTTTTTGGATATGAAGAAAATTTTCTCTAAATTTGCACACGATAACGACAATGAAGAACCAACAGCATTGGCGTATACTGACTTTTCCAAGCCTTCGCCTGTCCCAACAGGAGAAGATGCGGAGAGGTTCATAAAGCAAATTGAGGAGGCAGAAAAGAAGGCCAAGGAACGTGCTAACCGTCCCAAGACCAAGGCTGAACTCGAAAGCGAACTCAGCATCATGAAGGTGATGTATGAGTACGAGGAACGTGAGTTGAATAACTTAAAAAATAAGATAGAAGAATTAGAAAAAAAATTACATGCTAAGACAGAAGAAGGATGATTTCTCTTCTAGGTTCAAGGTGAACGAGGAGATCAAGCTCTACGGCAATGTAAGAATTGTCGGTGAGGGTATTGAGAGCAAGGTTGTGCCTATAGCTGAGGCACGTAGTATGGCAGAGAGTATGGAACTTGATCTGGTTCTGCTCAACACAAACGGTAATGAGCCAGTTATCAAGTTATGTAACTACGAGAAGATGCTCTATGAAATGAAGAGGATGGCAAAGAAAAACAAGCAGACTGCTAAACCTCTGAAAGACATTCAGCTCAGTGTGAACATCGCAAAGCATGACATGGAGACGAAGGCTAATAACGCCAGGAGATTCCTGGAGGATGGTAGCCGTGTGAGGGTCACCCTTACAATGAGGGGCAGAGAAATGGCAAGGCATGAAGAGAACAAGAAGTCAATACTGGAGTTCATTGTTATGCTGGAGGATGTTGCTGTCCCAGAAGCAGCACCACGTGATGATGGCAACAGGACATCTGTTATTTTGAAGAGAAGATAGAACAGTTACAAACAATAAAAACAAATTAGTATAATGGCATTAGTAATAAATCTAAGGGCAGACACTGGTCTTGTGCTTCGTAGTGAGAATACTACAAGGTTCTACAAGGACATCAAGAAGTATGAGACTATGACTCGTGAACAGGAAGTAGAGTGGTTCAATATGCTTTCCGATGCAAAGAGGAAGGCAGAGAAAGCCCGTGAGGAAGGTGACACCAGGACTGCACAGGAAATGAGTGATTTCGCACAGGAGATTAAGGATTTCATTGTTACGTGCAACCTCCGTCTTTGTGTGGCAGCAGCAAAGAACTGGGCAAGTACCGACACTCTTATGGACTACGTTGACGAGGCTAACATAGGTCTGATGGAGGCTGTTGACAAGTTCGACACAAGTCACGGTGTGAAGTTCGCAAGCTATGCGATGTGGTTCATCAAGAGGGCAATTGAGAACTACCATCACGGTACTGTTCCAATTGTTCGCAGAACCAACAACGCAAAGACCTGGAGTATCATATCCAAGGTTGCTAGTGATTTCACTCAGAAGAACGAGCGTCCACCTAGCCAGGAGGAACTTCTGGAGCTTGTAAACCAGAAGCTCACAAAGGGCATCAAGGATAAGGCAGATCTCACCGAAATGTATGTTACGATGGTTGATGAGTACTCATACGATAACGACGAGAAGATGTTCAATTCAGATGCAGCCGACTACAATCGTGCAAGTGCGTCACTGAACGACTACGAGGCTGAATCTGATGAGGATTTCAACAAGACACTGGTAAAATCTCTGCTTGAGTGTCTTCCACCACGTGAGAAGAAGCTCATTCAGATGAGGTTCGGTCTGATAGAGGTCAATGGCATCAAGCGTGAGTTCGAACTGTCAGAGGTAGCCGAGGAACTTGGTCTTACATCTGAGCGTGTAAGACAGCTTGAGGCTTCAATCCTCAAGAGGCTTCTGAAAGAGTACGAAGAGAGACTTGCTTCGGAAATGTAGGAATAAAATAAAGGGTTACTGCCTTCACAGGTGGTAACCCTTGTCATAAATAAAAATAATAAAATTTAAACTAATCAAATCATTTAATTAACTATTAATCTTTCTTTACTGCAATCTGTCCGCTTGATATCATATCGGACAATATATTTGCAATTCTTGTAGTCATAGGACGTTCTCCGTTGAGGATCTTTCTGAGCTGTGACTGAGCACCTTCGTCGGTGTGTCTTGGGAATACCTTCCTTGCAACTGCTGCAATATCGGTGTTATCCTGGTCGATCCTCATTCTAATCTGTTCTGCGTTTGCCGCTGATGATTTAACATTTTTTCTATCCCAGTCATCCTTTGATACGACTTTAACAGCACCTCCGACACCTTTGAGCCTAAGTTTCTTATTACTATCTGCTTTCTCTTTGTCGTATAGCCTTTGTGCCATAATTGCAAGTTCCTTATCAGTCTTTGATGGATATTTTCCCTTCATAGACTTGAAGATATTCTCGATGTGCCTTTCGTCATCATCGTCATACTGTCTTTTTGCGGATCTTCTTTTGGCTTTTTGTGCTTTATGCGAAGCTTCAGATATCAGCTTACTTACCTCTTCTCTTATAATAAATCTTATTAAATCCATACTATTCTGTGCTATAATATACCTATAAATACATTTTTATGAAAAAAAGTTTGGAAAATATTTGGAAATCTCGATTTTTTTCTATATCTTTGCACCGCAATTAATAAACAAAGTTAGACAAATACAGTTATGAACACGAGAACAAGAACAGAAACGAACAAGTTCGTCAACGCCGTTAACTACAGAGCTACAACTCTGACTGAGAACGGTGCAGTTACGAATGTTACAACTGGCAGCTTGATAGTTGACCAGTTCGGTAAGGCTGGAAACTTCAGAGGTCGTCCATTGACCGAGGTATTCAATGACCAGAGCAGACTCTGGGCAGAGAATCCGGAGTCAGCACTCCGTTTCCCATTCTATCTCCGTATGGTTACCCGTAAGGTGAAGGTGAATGGTGACAACGTGACCGATAAGGTTCAGAACGGACAGGGTGCTCGTGATGAGTCATTCAAGCGTTTCCTTTGGATTGCTAAGCAGCATCCAGAAGTATTCTACAACAACTGCTGGGCTATCCCAGTGGTAGGTTCGTGGAAGGACGTGTGGACTCTCATGATCTATGACATCCAGAATGGCACTGAGGCACTTAACCGTGAGGCTATGTTTGAACTCATTGCCCAGGGTCTCCTGTCAGAGACTCACGTTGACCTCGTGAAGAAATACATGCCTCGTATAGAGAGCGAGAAGAAGTGTAAGACAGAAGAGCGCAAGTTGAAGAACCAGCTTGCAAAGGACTTCGCTAAGTTCATGAATATGTCTTACAAGGAGTACAACAAGACCAAGAGTAGCGGTAACGCCCACGACTTCCAGAAGCTTATCTGCTCACGTCAGTATGACAAGCTGAACTGGAATCACATCCCAGGTCGTGCTCTTAACCTGCTTGTGACAAGTAAGTTCCTTTCAAACCACAATTTGAGGGATGCCTACACACAGTGGATTATGGGTAAGCCTGTGGCAAAGTACACTGGCTACGTATTCGAGCTGGCAAAGAAGGCTCGTGAGGCTGGCTTGTACAGGGGCTACGCTGCAAAGCCAATGAGTGCCGAGGTTAAGCACACCATCGACGCACAGTTTATGGGTCTGGTTGACCAGGCTCGTAAGAACGGTAAGATTACCGAGAACGTGTGGTGCGCACTTGACACTAGTGGATCTATGGGTTCACAGGTAAAGGGCTTGAAGGACGTAACTTGCAGTGATATCGCAAACTCACTTGCAATCTTCTTCGCAGAGCTTAACACGGGTGCTTTCCACAACAAGATTATCATGTTCGATAACACCTCTTATCCATACGATTTGCAGGGTGATTCGTTCTGTGACAAGATCTTGCACCTCCCAGGCGTACCTGCTGGTGGCACTAACTTCCAGTCAATCGTCGAGGAGATTGTGAAAATCCGTAAGCAGCACCCAGAGATCCCACTTGAGGATTATCCAAAGACAATCCTCGTAGTATCCGATATGCAGTTCAATCCTGCCGGAAACTACTGGGCAAGGAACAGCCGCACTGAGCCAACCAACTACGAGTACTCAGTGAAGACCCTCAAGACTGTGTTCCCAGAGGAGTTCGTAGACTCTATGAAATTCATCTGGTGGGACGTTGCAGCAAGGTACGGTAACACGCACTACGAGGCAACAGCACAGACTAGCGGCGCATACTTCTTCTCTGGCTTCGACGGCTCAATCATCAGTATGTTGCTGAATGAGGAGGCTGTAAGGGACGTAGAGACAGGAGAAATGCGTCAGCCAACCGCAGAGGAAGTGGTCATGAAGGCTCTATCACAGGAGATCCTCAACTACATCACGCTTTAATGCTGACTTTAGTTGAAATTGACTGTGTTTGGGAGGAGGCGTTGTGAAACGCTTCCTCTTTTATTTTTATGTTAAATTGAGTTAACAACATTTTGATTTTTCGTTTATTTTCTATATCTTTGCAGAAAATTAGAGGCAATTATGTTTAAAGTATTTAGATCGTCAATTTTGGCAGGTATCTGTATCGCTATGGGCGGTACTGCGTTTTTAAAGGTAGGTGGGCTTGAGGGAGCTATCCTATTCTCGTTCGGTCTTCTCACAGTTGTACATTATGCGTTGAAACTATATACCGGAACTGCTGGCTTCTTCAAGGTGGATAGTCCGAAGGATTGGGCTACCCTGCCACTGATTATTTTCGGAAACTTTATTGGTTGCCTACTTATGGCATTACTCATTGAGCATGCCTCCCCACAATTAGTTGAAACCGCATATGGAATAATTGTTAAAAGGGATAGTGCTGGCATCATCAGTTGTTTTCTCAATGCAATATGCTGTGGCTTCATAATGACAACCGCCGTTCAGTTTGGACGAAAGAACCATTTCCTACCGTTGCTATTCGGTGTACCTTTGTTCATTATGTGCGGATTCACTCATAGTATAGCAGATTGTTTCTATTTCCTTCTTGGTGCTACACCGGAGCATCCGATTAATAACCACATCCTTTGGATTTGGTTTGGGGAAATTGGCGGTAACTTCCTAGGTTGTAATTTATATAGGATGCTTTGTCTTAAAACACAATAAACATTACTTCAATGTATTTCAAGAAGAGTAAAAACAAGAAGAAATCCAGAGGCAATAATAGAGGTGGCGGTGGAGGCGGTAGCGGAAACAACGGCAACTCTAGGCAAAGGAGAAAGAACAAGAACAAGAGAGAACCTATCTCTGAGGCTCAGAGGTTGGCTATCGTCAATGCAGTCCTTAGCAAGAAGAGACTGTTCATTTACGCAGAGAGTTTATAACGAAATTAAAATAATATGAATAATCCATTACTAAAAGAATTAAAAGAGAGAGGACTGATTGCAAGTCTATCCGGCAACCTTGAAGAGTTGCTCAGTAAGCCAACTACATTCTACGTGGGTACTGACCCCACAGCAGATAGCCTCCATTTAGGGCATTTGCTGGCGTTTACAACGGCTAAATTGCTCCAGTCCTATGGACACAAGCCTATCGTCCTTTTGGGTGGTGCTACGGCATTTATCGGTGACCCATCGTTCAAGTCAGAAGAGAGAAAGCTCCTCAGCCCGGAGACAGTTGCTCACAATATCGAAGGTATCCACAACCAGGTGAGCAAACTGCTTAATTTCAATTCAAGCGAAGCCAATGGTGCTATCCTGGTAAACAACTACGACTGGATGAAGAACTTCTCTTTCATCGATTTCGCACGTGAGGTTGGTAAGTGTATCACCGTGAACTACATGATGGCAAAGGATTCCGTGAAGAAGCGTCTGGAACGTGAGGGTAGCGGTATGTCATTCACTGAGTTCACCTATCAGTTGCTCCAGGGATACGACTTCGTGGAACTCTACAAGACCCATAACTGCAAACTCCAGATCGGTGGCAGTGACCAGTACGGAAACGGTACTACTGGTATCGAGTTGATCCACAAGATGCTTGGCAAGGATGATGCGTGTATGCTGACATGGCCACTGGTGACAAAGGCAGACGGCACTAAGTTCGGTAAGTCAGAGAAGGGTAACATCTGGCTAGATCCGGAGAAGACCAGTCCATATGAGTTCTATCAGTTCTGGATGAACCAGTCTGACAATGACTCAGAACGCTTCATCAAGCTGTTCACACTCATTCCTCTTGACAACATCGAGACCATTATCAATCAGCACCGTGAGAACCCAAGTAAGCGTTACTTGCAGACGGTACTCGCTGAGTATATGACCGAAATGATTCACGGAAGGGATGCCCTGCACGGTGTAAAACAGGCTACTGAGTTCCTGTTCGGTGGTGGTGATATCAACAGCATGGATGACAACGGATGGAAGTTCGTCAAGTCAGAGGTTGCTACGGTGGAGATCGCCAAGGAACAGCTTGCTAGCGGTGTTACCGTTATCGACCTAGCAGTGATGCACGACAAAGTGCCTTCCAAGTCTGAGGCACGTAAGCTTGTCAAGGCTAACGGATTCTCTGTGAACAAGGAGAAGATGACCGACGAGAAGGCTATCATCGACGCTGGTAGTCTGATCAACGACAAGTATCTGCTCCTCCAGAAGGGTAAGAAAGATTACACACTTGTAGTAGTTCAGTAATATGTTCAGCACAGGTTTCGGATTCTTTATCTTCTTCACTACAGCAGTTATCACCATCGCTATATCTTGTTATCACATTAACAAGACCGATAAGGCTGCTGAGATAGACCTCAAGCGTATCGAACTTGAGAAGGAGAAGATTGCACTTGAGAAGGGTAGGCTCAAGGCAAAGGGTGAATTTGTAGAATAGTTAAACAATATTAAAATCTGGGATAATGTTTGGTTATCTCAGATTTTTTTCTTAATTTTGCACTCGAATAAACAAATTAAATAACAAATAACTATGGTAACGACTTACAGAACAGAGCCTCTCGACTACGGGAAGGTATTTAGCAATCTGGTGGATGGAATCGCCAAGTATGTGAAGGATAATAACATCAAGACGTTGGTTCTTGGTATCAGTGGTGGTATTGACTCTACTGTGACAGCAGCATTGTGTCACGCCGCAATAGAGAAAGACTTACATGGTGTTGTTCTTGCTGGTTTCAGCCTTATGTGTTCAACCAACCAGGCTGACGAGGTTAGTGCTGCATCACTAGTGGGTAATGAGTTTTGTACCACGTTTGACGAATGTAATCTCCAGAGCGTCTATGAGACGGTGGAGGACTTCTGCAAGGGTACTATCCACAATGTCGATGCCACACCTATCTCCAGAGGCAACATCAAGGCACGTCTGCGTATGATTACCCTGTACGACATCGCATCACGTACAGGAGGATTGGTGGTTGACACCGATAACCTCACGGAGCATTTCCTTGGCTTCTGGACGATTCACGGTGACGATGGCGATTTCGATCCAATCGGTGGATTGTGGAAGCACGAGGTATATGGACTCGCAAAGTGGATCAAGGAGAACGTGTACAAGGATTCCAAGGCTCTGGAGGCATCAATCGCCCTTATCCCTACTGACGGCAATGGAGTGAAGGCAGGTGGAGACCTTGCACAGATTGCACCGGGTAAGACATACGACGATGTGGACGAGATTCTGCATGCCTGGGTTGGTCTTGACCCACGTATCAAGGAGGACGTTATTCATAACTACTTTGACTACGGTATATTCAAGAAACTGTGCGAGAAGCACGGTTATGAGACCGTAGAGCGTGTTATTATGCGTTCTGTACGTTCTGAGTTCAAGCGTAGGCAGCGTCCTATCATAGTTGACATCTTCAACGGAAACATCACAGAGAAAAACGGCAAATTGATTTGATTATGGCAAAGGCTTGGGAATATCTACCAGTATGTGCCGAGAGATTCGGGCAACTGATCAATGAGGCAGCAGACACCGATACCCTTGAGGGTGCAACCTATAAGCTCAACAAGGCTAGGGATTATATCGCAAAGGTGGAACAGACTGTCAGAGAAATGAAACAGGTTGAGCACGACCTTACCCAGGATGTGTACAACAAGTTTAAGAACAAGGGTTTTGTCAAAACAATTAAGTTCTAATGGCTAATACGTACATACGCCCCAAGGATAAGATCGAGAAGTATATCGACACGTTGGCTAAGAAGTATGGTTCTTGTACCATGTCGGCTGGGTTGCGTTCACGCTACTACTCAATCGACAATAAGGTACTGCGTATATCAGACCATATAGGTGCTCACAACGACGCACATATGTCAATCATTGTGCCGTCTTTCAGAAGCACAGACCAGCAGTATATCGTGCATGCCCATAACTGCGGACAGATCTCAATCGTACCGTATGACAAGGCAAAGGAACTTGTTCGATCCTTCTTCTACCTGTCTGCCATCTTCGGAGAGGTCATCATCAACCGTGAGGGTACAATCGGGGATGACAAGGAGGAGAAGACCAACGTGGAGAACCTTATGAAGAGGCTGCACCAGTTGGAGGACTACAGAAACAAGGCAATCTCTAAGGAAAAGATGATTCTTGGACTCCCGATGGATAGTTTCCAGAAGGGACAGTTGGAGACCATCTTGAATGTGGTTAATAAAGTGAAAAAAACTCTATTAGAAAGTAAGTAATATGTTAGACATTAAGGGACAATATTGTAAGGATGTGAAGGTCTTTACTGACAATGTGGAGGAGACCGCATTGTCTACTATATACCGCATTGCTGACTGCATTGCGTTCAAGGACAGAAAGATACGTATCATGCCAGACTGTCACGACGGTAAGGGTATTGTAGTTGGGTTCTCGTGTCCAGTGAACATCGAGACAGATCACGTTAACCCAGAGCACGTAGGGTGTGACATTGGCTGTACCATATCTGCCACCTTCTTCGACAAGCCAATCCCAGACGAGAACATGAAGGAGTTCGAGCACAAGATTCGCAAGGACATTCCCTTTGGTTTCTCCATCAACGACAAGTCGAAGATCGAGTGGAAGCGTATCACCAAGGCTGTGAATGCCGCTATGGATAGGTTGTGCGCCCTGTATCCACAGTTTGCCAACTACGCCATCCGTTTCAGCAATGAAATGGACTTGGAGAAGTGGTGCAAGCGTGTGCGTATCGACTATGGTGACTTCCTCAAGGCTATCGGATCAGTTGGTGGCGGCAATCACTTCCTGGAGTATGACACCAGCGAGGATCTTGGCAAGTATTGTGTATGCGTACACTGTGGATCACGTAAGTTGGGCTTGGCTGTGTTCAACTATTGGAACAAGATTGCCAAGAGTATGACCGTTTCCCCGGAGGAAATGAAGATGCTTGAGGCTAGCGTGAAGGCTAAGAATACCGACAAGACCAAGATAAAGGAGGAGATCAAGGCTGCAAGGGAGGAGTACCTTTCTCACAGAATTCCAGGTTATCTCTCCGGAGAGCACCTTATGGGATATCTGGTGGACGTGCTCATTTGCCAGGTGTATGCTCAGCTGAACCACGAGGTCATCAACGAGCAGATCGCAGAAATCTACAGGAAGATGTCCGGAGGTGGCAAGCCAGTTGACTTCATCACCACTACGCACAACTACATCGACTACGACTTCAAGGCGTTGACTGGTACGCCAAACATGATGATCCGTAAGGGTTCTATTCGTGCCTATGTAGGCGAGAGGGTAATAATCCCATTCAACATGAGGGACGGTATCTCGATCTGCGAGGGTAAGTCTAACCCAGATTGGAACTACACAGCCCCACACGGTGCTGGACGTATCATGTCAAGGTCAAAGGCTTTCGAGAATCTGGATGTTGATGAGTTTAAGAAGCAGATGGCAGATGCAGGTATCTATACCACAACCGCCGACGCTAAGACTCTTGACGAAGCACCAGATGCCTACAAGCCAATGGACGAGATTGTTAGACTCATAGAGCCAACGGTTGATATCAAGTTCTTTATGAGACCAAGGATGAACATCAAGGCGCAGGAGGACAAGGTGAAGTTCTTCTAATTTAATGAAAAAAGCAAGTATCTCGAAAAAAAATTCTCGAAATATTTGTTTTTTTCATTTTTTTAATATATCTTTGCACTATAAAACAAAAACGTATGACAATAGATGATCTTAACGAGGCGATTGGCGAGAATCAAGTAACAACCAGGCATGTTACAACAGCCGAGGTTACTAATATAATGATGTACGTGCAAGTGAACTTGGAATTAGACAGGGGAACTTTCGAGCATTACTACAGCATTAATGTTGAAGAGCTACTTAACTCACAGATGCCAGTGTCAGACCTCGATGATCTTAAGAACCAGGGATGGGCATATGATGAGAACAAAGATAATATAATCATTTATTTAACAACTTAACAATTTTATTGCAATGTTTTTTACAAATTTCCTAGCAAGGTTAGGTGCTGATGCTGAGGTGAAGACTTCTCAGAATAACAATCAGTTCGTTTCCTTGAGAGTAGCTAAGAACTACTACGACGGCGAGAAGAAGACAGCGTGGGTCAACGTAACTCTCTTTGGTGAGAGGGCTATCAAGATGAAGGAATACCTCAAGAAGGGTTCTGCAATCATGCTTTATGGAGAGATTACACCTACGCTTGGTAAGAACAAGGCTGGAGAATCTGCAATTTTCTTCGATATGACAGCCGACAGATTCGAGTTCCCTAACGTTGGTAACTCTGGAGGCACACAGTCAGACGAGGCAACCTCAGACGCAAACTTCGGCAAGTTCAAGAAGAATGAGGAAGCAGCCGCCGCTGCACCTGCACCAGCAGGAACTACAGCAGCAGACCCGGCTGATGACCTGCCATTCTAACAGAAATAACCACTCTCACAAGGGTGGTTTTTTTATGGTTAACATCTTTTAAGTATTTTCTCTATCGGCAAATTTGCTTTTCTCAAAAAAAGTATATATCTTTGCACAAAATGAGATTATAACTTAATTTTTAAAAAGAATGGCAACAACAACAAAAGCAAGAAAGACAAGAAAGGCTACTACGCCTGTAGTTGACGTTGAAGAGCCTGTAGTGGTTACAACACCAAAGGTAAAGAGGACACGCAAGGCTGTATCCGAGATTGAGGCAGAGGCTGAGGCTTCGCTCAACGGAACTGCACCTGCTAACGTACCCCAGAAACGTATCTCCGATGCCACTGGAGAGGTGAGCCTTGAGAACATCCCTGCAAAGCAGAAGGAGTATTACAAGGAGATTGCTAAAGTCCTCAATGAGAAGGATTTGACCAGTATCTCAAGTTACGGTTCAGACCTCCAGAGGGCGATGGACAGTTACTCAAGTGACTTCCTTAATCAGTCATTTAGCCGTGAGAACAGCCTTGAGTCAGCAGACCTTATTGCAAACCTCCTGGGTGAGTTGCACGAGGTCAACATCGATGACCTTGAAGCACCTGGTCCTGTAAAGCGTTTCCTACGTAGGATTCCTGGCCTCAAGAAGCTCGTTATCTCAGTGGAGCAGGTGAAGGCGAAGTACAACACCATCCAGAAGAACATCGACGGCATCGTCAAGAAACTGGAGGCTACCCGCCAGATCGCCATCCGTGACAATAACCTGTTGCAGAAGCAGTTCGAGAACAACTGTGACTACGTGGATCAGTTGGAAGACCTCATTGTTGCAGGTAAGATGAAGTCAAAGGAATTGGAAGATCTGTTGGAGAACATGAAGGCAGAGGCTGGTCAGTATGATGACTACCAGATCACCGACATCGAGGAGTACAAGAACTCTCTCGATAAGCGTATCACAGACCTCATTATGCTGCGTTATGCGTTCAAGCAGTCACTGACTCAGATCCGCATCATCCAGCGTGCCAATATCATGGATGCTAACAACACCGAGGCACAGATCACCATGACCATCCCTCTGTGGAAGAACCAGATGTCACTTGCTGTGGCTCTGTACAACCAGAAGCAGAGTATCGAGATCAGCAACAAGGTGACTGAGGCTACCAACGAAATGTTCAAGAAGAATGCTGAAATGATGAAGACCCAGGCTATTGAGGTCGCTAAGCAGAACCAGCGTTCAGTGCTTGACATCGAGACCCTGCGTAAGACCACACAGGAGCTGCTTGCTACCGTAGAGGGTGTGCAGAAGGCTCAGCAGGAGGGTGCTCAGAAACGTGCTGCTGCCGAGGCAGAGCTTGTGAAACTGGAGAAGGAAATGTCGATGAAAGCAATCGGCGTTGCCGACTCTACTCAGAAGGTTATCTCAAGCGAGTTGCAGGGCATCCGTAGCCAGAAGATGCTCGAAGAGTAATGGCTAAGTACTTGAGTCGAAAGATGAGAGAAATAAATCTTCCTGCCGAAACCTTAATCACTTCAATAGTCAGTGAAAAGGACGGCAGGAAGTTGACATTCAGAACATCTGATGACAACATTATTAGTATAGATACAAATTCATTAATAGAACCAATGATGAACGATTTTTACCGTACCAGTAATGGTGAATATACAAGGGTAAATATATCACATATACCTGCCAATAGGCAGAAAGTCGAGAAGAGGTACACCATACCAGCGGATAAATTTTCGTTGGTGGATTTTACCAATCTTGGTTGCGTGGACGAGGACAAGTCAATGATGCCTAAGTTCGTCGTAGGTGAGAACTATGCCCTAGGAGGTGAGAGAGTTGAGGGTTTCGCACAGAAATACAAGCTCTATAACCTCGTGGGAATGGTTGACGAGTTCGCCGGAACTAAGGTTGACGCACTGATAGTCAAGCAGATTGGTGGTGAGGAAGGTAATATCTATACCATTTCAAAGAATGACTGTGCGTTCCTTGGTATCGAGTATGAGAATGGTCTCCAGTTGTTCTCCAAAGGCCTTTCATGGAAGCACGTTAGAAACCTTCCGGAGTTCGATGAACACGATCTCTCAACCTCTCCTACAAGTGAGATCGACAACTCGATCAGATACCTTGTATTGAAGCTTGACGGTTTCACTGACTACTCAGACGGATATGTGCTTTCCCCAAGCGGTAAGCTGATCAAGGAGAACCAGTTCGTACAGAGTGTACAGGTGATAGCCAAAGAGCCTGTTGTGTACGGAAACGGACACATCATACAGGACAAAGTTCCTCTGAGGGCTAGTGTTACCCATCCTAGGGCAAAACTCTTCAATCACGGCAATTTCATATCAGCCGACGACGAGGTATTCATCCTCATTGAATTGGTTGACAGGAGATCACACGTTGATGCTAAGACATTCGATGGTAAGTTCGGTGTAGATCCGAAGTATTTCGAGGGCCTTGATCCTAACGACTACTTCGAGGTATCCTGGGATGAGCTTGGTGGACTCACTGTTGAGGAATACGAAGAGAACAAACGCAAGGCTGCTGAGGAGGCAGAGAGGATTGCAAAGGAGAAGGAGGAAGAACAGAAGCGTCTTATCGCTGAGGCTGAAAAGGCTGCTGCTGAGAAGAGCAGACTTGAGGCACTTGCAATAGAGCGTATGAAGAAGTTCCAGCTCAGAGAACCAGAACTTGATGTGATGCCTGTTTTCGTTCATACCGCCGATCCAATCGTTGGTATCGATATGTACCTTGATAAGGTGGATGACTACTTTGATAGGCTTAGTGACACACTTGATAACATATCACGTGATTTGTCTAAGTTCAAGGTCAATTCCCCGGCATTGCCAAAATCAACTGCTGATATGTGGAACAATGCCTACAGACAGGGTATGATCAGTGCTAATCAGTTAACGAAATTCTTAGAAGAAATATTTTAAACGATGAGAATAGTAAACGAACCAGAGAGAATCGACGGCGTAAGAGTCGTCCAGGACAGCGAGGAGATTGCTAGGGCTATGATGAATGGTGAAACAGTCTATCACTGGGAGGCTGGTGACTCTATGACACCACTTATACGTCATATGGAGTATTGTAAGATCAAACCGATTGACTCCGTTGACGAGGTTGAGAGAGGTGACGCTGTATTCTGTAAGATGAAGGCAGAGAACGGAGAGGAGTACTACATGGTACACCAGGTATGGGAAATCTCAGATTGCAGATTCGACAGGAAGAAGTGGTTTAAGATAGGTAGTACCGGATCATCCATCTTCGGATGGACTTGTGAGGTGCTTGGTAAAGCCTACGGAACTGACATCTTCCAGGAGGTCACCGACGAGATCAGAGCTGCTTGGCAAGCCGAGTGGGAAGAGCGTCAGAGACAAAATTATCATTTTGATTAAAAAAATTATTCAAAGGTCTTGATTTTTTTCAAATTAACATTATATTTATAATAAAATTCAAACGAATTATGAACTCACTATTTAGACTACACGGAATAGAAGAACCTAGACAGCATGGATATGAGCAGTATCCAGGCTTCGGCCCTCGTGTGGGTATATTTGGTGTAGTAGATTAATTCGAGCGAACAGGAAAAGAAAGACGTTTAATGGTTTTATAATAGTACTGGGGTGGATAATCTACGTGGTTATCCACCCTTTTTTGTTAAAAGATGCAAAAAAGTTGCTCGAAAATTTGGAATTCTCGAAAATTTTCTATATCTTTGCACCATGAAACGTAAGATTGACATAGAGAAGATAAAGCAGCAACTTCTTGAGCAGAAGGCAAAGGAGGAAGCTGATAGAATTGAGAGATTCAATCGTCTCAAGCCTTTCAAGACTGTGGATGACATACCGGACATACCGAAGGTCAAAGATCCACATATATATGAAGAGGTTATAGTGAAGAACCTCATTCGATGTGGGGCAATCCCCAAGGACGAGCTTGAAGTAGGTGCTACCTACGAGGGCAACTGCCGGAACTTTGAACAAGCCAGATGGGACGGAAAGGTCTTCTGGGGTAAGAGATACAAGTTCGGTGAATGGCAGGAGGATAAGATCAATCACTTCCAGGATGATAACGGATATGATTTGTTCGTTCCGATAAAAAAAGTTCTTTGAAAATTTGGAAATTAGAAAGATTTTATATATCTTTGCACTACTGGAGGGATGCAATACACTGATGGTTCAATACCAATGCGAACAGTGCTTGAAATAGTAGCATTATAAAGTCAGAGGTGTCGCAGGTCGTCTAAATGTTAGGACACTTGTAGCTGCGCAGGGCGCAGGAATACTACTCATAGAATGCAGGTACAAACTGCCCACCCTTCAATTTATGGTGAGTTGGCCAAGTTGGTAAGGCATCGCTCTCTCAAGGCGAAGACCACGAGTTCGAACCTCGTACTCACTACAAAGATGCTCGAAAAAGTGTAGTTCGAAATGCACCGAAGTAGATTAAATGTGGAAAGTCGTACCCTGCCAGCACTTTATTTTCAATTTGGTAGTTGGAGAACAGAGGGCGAGAGATTCACGCCTCCAACACAGCATCTTTATCTGGTCCCATCCTCTAACAGGTTAGGAGGCCTGCCTCTCACGCAGATAATGGGGGTTCGAGTCCCCCTGGGACTACAAACAAGTATATGTGTCTCCTAGGTAAGACCTGGGTGGCTGTATAGCGTTGAAATACACCTCTATACTTGCTTTTTATATGGCGCATTCGTCTATCGGTAGGACACCACACTTTCGATGTGAGAAGAGGAGTTCGACTCTCCTATGCGCTACAATTGGGAACACACAGCAAGTAATTATGAAAAAATTAGTTACTAGATTTGGGTTTTAGATAAACGATTTTAAATGTTCCCTTACTTATAGCTGAAACCGAAGGGTGAAAGTGCTGATAGTACGAAAAGTCGTAGATGGTCATCCCTAGGGCGATGAAGATGTTTAGTAATCCTTTAACTAGCTAGGGTTTCAGCTTACATTGGGCTTTGGTGTAATTGGCTAACACGTCAGATTCTGGCTCTGAAGACTGGGGGTTCGAGTCCCTCAAGCCCAACGAATGGTGGTTCGACTCCACCTCGCTGACCGAGATTGTGGTAAATTCAACAAAGGGGTTCGAATCCCCTTCCTATTCTTAGGTAGAGGGTAAGTTGAGGTCAAATTTTTAAAAAGAAATGTTATGAATTTAGGTAATAGTTTCGATAGAGCGTTTGCTCGTATGCGTAGGCGTAACTGGGAGAAGATCTACGTGCTTGTGGACATCCACGACACTATCTTCAAAGCCTGTTACTACGACAAGGAAGAGCATCAGTGGTATCCTTTTGCAAAGGAGGCTCTACAGATCATGAGCTATGCCAATAACATTAGTCTCATACTCTGGACATCATCTTACAGGGATGTGATCGAGAAGGAGTACGGCGAGGTGTTCAAGGAGAACAACATCAAGTTCGACTATATCAACATTAACCCGGAGACAAAGAACAACGATTTGTCATGCTTCGACGAGAAGACATACTTCAACGTCGGCATAGATGACAAGTTCGGATTTGACGCTGAGACAGACTGGGAAGAAGTATACAACTATCTTGTTGAGGCAATTAGATTAGGTAAGTTTAAATAAAAAAAGAATATTAAAATGGATAACGTAGATTATTATTATTGCTATTATTATAGCGGTTAAAATTGGTGGATAACGGCAGGGGTCTGTAAAACCTCCGTGTATAAATAAGTCGTACTGGTTCACACTAGGGGGGTTCGAATCCCTCTCCACCAACGTATTCCGGAGGGCAGCAACGATGGTGGTGTTGTGCTAGACTGTAAATCTAGTCCCGCAGGGTGAACATTGGGGGTTCGAATCCCTCCCCTCCGACAAATGAATAACAAAGAAGAATATAAAGATAAGTGTGCTGACTGCCCATTTAATGACACAAGTTGTCCGGGTGGTAGTTGGTGTAGTGAAGAAGATTAATCTAGGTGTCAGCTAATTGGTTAAGCCTCTACGTTTGGAGCGTAGGAAGTGGGGGTTCGAGTCCCTCTACCTAGACAAGGAATCTGGCAGCATTGGATCTAAACTCCAGGCGGTTAGCTTAGTGGACAAAAGCCCCGGATTTTACCGGGAGATCGTAGGTTCGAATCCTGCACCATCTTAGTTGAAACGATTCCTGTTTTTATATGGTGTTTTTAGCTTAATGGTAAAGTGCCTGGTTGTGAGCCAGGAGGATGTTGGTTCAAGTCCGACATAACACCCCAACATGGTGTTTGTGGCCGAGTGGACGATGGCGCAAGTTTGTGGCACTTGTATTTCGCAGGTTCGAATCCTGTCAAACACCCAAAACAGTATGAGTGTGGAAATAACTTGTAACTCAAGTAGAGAGTTTCCAGTGAATGGGTGGCGAGAAGAGTAATGAACTTACAGTTTAGCCATGCTGTTGCTAAAAAAAAGTTCTTTGAAAATTTGGAATTGTGAAAAAAAATATATATCTTTGCACAAGAAATCGGGAAGTAGTTCAGTAGGGAGAATACGGCATTTGGGATGCTGGGGTCGCAGGTTCGAGTCCTGTTTTCCCGACAAGGAAACTTGCAGCAATTATTTAGTTTCATTTTGACTGATAATTCAAGAGGTCGCAGGTTCGAGTCCTGCCCCCGCTACAAGTTAATTTGACAAATGGCGGGGTAGCTTAGTTGGTAGAGCTTTTAGTAAACGACAAAGGTTTCCTGTATGGTTTGCCCATTCCAATCAAAAACGGGCAAAATCGGGGTGTGGCGCAGTTGGTAGCGCACGGCATTTGGGATGCTGGGGTCGCAGGTTCGAGTCCTGTCACCCCGACATAAACATCAAATAATCGTTGCCATGTCAGTCCAATAAACGGTGGGGTCGTGGAAATCGAAAGAATGTACCAGGTTACCTTCCTGGAGAGGTAGTGGTGGAGGTGAGGTCTCTAGTAGCAGCCCAGACGTGATAGTTGATGTTTTTAAATTGATAATATTATGGGGGAATATAAACCAATTACAAAAGCTGACATTAATTTTCCGGCATATTGTTATTTCTTCATCAAGAAATTGATTAGATATAGCAAATGCGTTGTGAGACCAGACGAGAAACTGGAGATAGAGATTACGACACCGGATCATCCATATTGCTATGATGCTTTTGAGCTTATAGTGAGAACGATGGAAAGGAAGGGAATATCGACAAGAATACCTGCCTTCAAGAGGGAGAAACGAGAGGGCAGAGAAGATATGCTTCATTACAAGTTCACACTAAAGAAACTAGTGAATTGTGATGATCTCCCATTTTAAGGAGAACTAGAGTTACGCTTTGTGGGTGATATGCACAAAAACCCAAAGCTTATCGATCATCATATCGTCTACATTCTCCTTTCATTAGATGGTTAGATAAGCGGTTGCTGAGACAGGTAAACAGCTCAGAACTAGTACCAAACCAGACGGCGATCCTCCAGTCCTGGAGTCGCAGCCAGAAAGCTAGTTCACCATGCGGGTATAGCACAGGGGTAGTGCGTCTCCTTGCCAAGGAGAAGGTCGTGGGTCCGAATCCCATTACCCGCTCAACGGGTCAGTTTCTATGCTTCTGACTTCAAGGCGAATAACAAAAGTATGGTGACGTTTGTGGGTGGGGAAAGACGAAACCCTCAATTTGCGAGTGTAGTATAACGGAGCATATTGCGCATTATCCCAGTTTGCCATACTGGAGACGAGGGTTCGACTCCCTTCATTCGCTCTAAGATAGTGGAAGCATACAGCAAGTTTATTCTTTAATATCAAACCGCATGTAGAGCAGTAAAAACGTGGGTTCGATTCCCACCCTCCCGACTATCAATAGGAAAAACAACGGGAGGTTGAAATGTTGGATACTTATTGTTTCCTTTTCTTTATTCGGGAGAGTGGGGCTATGGCCTAGGGTAGCGTTGCGGTTCGACTCCGTGACTCCCGACATCAAAAGAGATTTGAGGCTCAACGTAACGTCGGTAGTCCCTGGAAGCCACGCCCTTCCAAACTAGCTGCCTAAACGTAGGTGTAGGTATAGTGGTAGCGGTTACAACCCACAACTTGCGAGTGTCGTATAACGGTGCGTCAGCGTATTATACCAGTCTTCCAAACTGGGGACGAGGGTTCGACTCCCTTCATTCGCTCTAAGACCTAATTTACTAAATTTAAATCGTTATGGAATTAACTACATTATTCACAACTGAGTTCTGGTACTATGCACCGATCCTCAGTATGTTAACAGTTGCGATTGCAGGGGCAATCAACGGAAAATTCAACATCACAGAAGGCTTCTGGCCTCAATTGGTAGCCTGGATCACAGGCGCAGTACTAACAGTGGCTGGCTGGTTCATCGGTCTGATCCCACTTGGAACACCAACCTGGTTGGCAATCGTATGCCTCTGTGGAGTCGTCGGTCTCAGCAGTAACGGTATCTATGACATTCCGTTCATCAAGAGCATCATCGACAAATTATTACCTAAAAAGACTAAGGAGTAAAGAAATCGTGGGTGCATACAGCATGCTTAAGTTATTTAGGTTACTGTCACTTTGTTTATAATGCACCCTTTTTATATGCGGGTATAACTCAATGGTTAGAGCGTCAGTTTTCCAAACTGAAAGTTGTGGGTTCGAGTCCCATTACCCGCTCAACGTGGAAACGTACAGCAAGTTTTTTCGTTTAAAATGCATTCCAAGCAAGGGGTCGGAGGTTCGAGTCCTTCCCGCCAGGCAATTAAAATTATTATCTCTGGCGGTAGCTCAGTTGGCAGAGCACTTAAATAAACAAACAAACGTTTCCTTAACTTGCGGTTAGTAGCTCATTCGGGAGAGCATTCGTCGTCCAGATGAAGGGTACTGGGTTCAATTCCCGGCAATCGCTCAAATAGACACACTGAGGAAGTTGGCTTGGAGGCAGCAATCTTCTAAGGAGTGGGCAGAAAGTTCCCTGTGAGCCTTAAGCAACCAGGAGTCAGAAAGTAGCCTGGGAGATATTGACTGTGAGGGGTAATCAACAACATGACATTGTAAACTCAATGGTCTGCCACCTACATTTGGGTAAAAGTCCACCCTTAGAGAGTAGGTGCTGGCAGTATGGCAGGGTTATGAACCTAGTTTTCGGTAGGACACACGGGACTCCTTTGGCGTAACAGCACACTCAAAATGTCTATTACATAATAAGGCCAAGCAATAATAGATTATGGAAGAGAAATGTATGCGATGTGGTCATGACCTCATTATAGAAGGAAATGTTATGCTGAGCGACATAGGTGTCGCTGATTGTGATGAAGACGATGCAATGGTAACTTACATGACGTGTCCTCATTGCGGTGCTTACTACGAGGTTACTGACACACCGGATTCAGAAAAACCAAATTACCCATATTGGGATGACGAGATTGTAGTCGATTAATAGTCGGGTATCGCCGCAGTCTTATACACTGACATTAACCACGTAATTGGTGTATGTGGGTTCGAGTCCCACCCCGACTACTCTAAGGAAACGAACAGCAAGTCTTTGGAAATTGCTACCGCAACGGTATGTGGGTTCGACTCCCTCATGGATCGCCCTAATAAGGTGAGACATTGGTGAAATTGGTAAACACGGCTATTGTACAATGTTTCCTGTTTTTTAAAATATAATGATATGAGGATAATACTTGATTTAGACAATCCTGTAGTATGGCAGAATGAAATGGAACGCCAGAGACAGATAAGGGCAATGATAGAGAGAAGATGGGAGAAAGATCTGAAATACAAGAAGAGTACCCCGTCGGATATAAAGAGTATATTCGGATTTCATTTTAACTAATGCGTCTGTGGTGGAATGGCAGACACGCATGCCTTAGGAGCATGTTCTTCGGAGTGTGGGTTCGACTCCCACCAGGCGCACATTTAACTTAAAAAGTTTTAAAAAATTTTGTTATTCAGAGAATTTTATATATCTTTGCAAAGTATTTAGAATAGAAGTAAAATGGGAAGATTATTGTTTATGGCATTTGTTGCCTTGGTCATCGTCGCTATCATACTGATTGTATCGAAGATGCTGCCAGGGAAAAAGAGTGAAGAAGAGAATCAGACCGACTTCATGAACGAGATCGATGATGTGGCAAAGAAGAACGAAGAGATTGCCGCAAAGAACAAAGAGATCGACAAACTTAACGGGAGGTTATGATTGAACTGATTTGGTATATAATAGCAGCATGGGTGATTGCATGTGTCATCCTTGTATATGTTGAGGCTAAAAAAGCCCCGGTTATCGATGAGCGTAAACCATTCTTACATGACGACTACGACGAGGATTTAGATCCGACGAAGAAATACATAAGTGTGTTCTGCCAGCATTGCGCAAAGAACCTTGATGGCTATTGCAACAACGGCAAGCATTTCAAAAAGATCGGTGATGAAATGGTCGAGACTTGTAAGAAAGAGGAATACTTCGAGGTGAAGTAAATAATGCTCCCATAGCTCAATGGATTAGAGCATCGGCCTTCTAAGCCGAGGGTTGGGAGTTCGAGTCTCCCTGGGAGTACAATGTATGTGCAGTCCATCGCACAGGGTGGAGTATCCTGTGAGGAAGTTCAAGACACCCACTGAGGGGTGAAAGTCTAAGTATAGATGGCTACCTCAGTTATCGCCATCGGGGTAAGACGAGCAGATAAATGATGGAAGTAGGTACAGAATCTTGGCTATTACACATACATTACTATATGCACCTATGGTCGAGTGGATTAGGCAACTGTCTTCTAAGCAGTTTTAGGTGGGTTCGAGTCCTACTAGGTGTACAAAGGAACGTACAGCAGGTTGTTTTACTTAAAGATCATTTTTCCAGTTAGACAATTCTGAAAAGCGAGAGACGCATAAAGCACTTCGGTGTTGCCAGGGACTTGCGCTGTCTTATGGTGTTATAGACATAAAAAACACTCGTTCCTTATTTTTGAACGCAATTGACAAACCAGATAAGTGGAAGCGTACAGCAGTGTACATATGAATCTCTACTTACACAATTAGGCAAAGGGCTGAGTACCGCACAGTAGCTGTGAATAATAGTAGCAGCGAACGTGATTCGAGGAAATATAGCCATAATAACCCTACGCTTCCTTAAAATGCACCCGTAGTTCAATGGAATTAGAATACCAGAATACGAATCTGCGTGGTTGGGGGTTCGAGTCCCTCCGGGTGTACAAATTAAAGGAGAATGTTATGAAGATTGTAATCAACAATAGTAAGACCATCAATATCATCGATCAGTGTCTCGTGGTAAAGAACAACAAATTGTTCAATATCATGACCAATCAGTACGAGGGTATCGATGGTGATCTAATAGAATTTATAACACTTGATAGTAAAGGCGAACAAACCGTCGTCGCTGGTGTTGTCAAAGGATATACCTGCAACAGACGTATTGAACTGAAAGGTGTGAACTGCCTGTATGCAACCGTTAACGGCACTGGCAAGAACATCACCCACGTTTCCTCGATCACAGAAACAGACTGCAAGTATGAAGAGGAAATGAAGACTGAGATAGAAAAAGAAATGGAAGTTGAATTTGCAGAAATGGCGTTATGAACTATACAAATAAACCATTCTCTATGGATAGTGAGGCTTTCTATAGATCTATAGTTAGAATAACATACTCTCCTCTAAAGGAAGTTACCTGGGTAAAGGTGCATCATAAGAAGGGTGATGTGATCTACAAGAGAAACCTGTTTACTCTGTTTAGGAAAAAGGTGAAGGAGGTTGTCCAGGAAGATATTATCAGAGAAGTGGGGTGGGGAGATTATTACTACTATCCTATCAGTAAGTATGCTAAGAATAATGATTACCTAATTATCGACGGTAAGCTGTTCGTTAAACCGCACGTACATATAGAAACAAACGTCAAGGACACAAGCCGCATGGTTAAGTTCGATACTGAGGCAGAAGCATTGAGTTATATATCCACATTAAAAGAAAATTGCAGAAAATGCGAAAATAATCTGCTATAAATTTGGAATTTAGAAAAAAAATATATATCTTTGCACTATGAATGAGAAGTATAAGGCTCAGCAACTGAAATCAAGTGAATACTACACAGGTGTCATTGATGTTAGGTTTACACCGGAAGTAGAGATACATATAGAGAGGACTACTAAGAAAGGTGATCCGATCTACGAGTATCATGGCTTCTTCGGTAACAAGAAAGTCCAAGTTGGAGAATACCAGGAGGACAAGTTCTACCTCAAAGATCCGGAGGATTATCATTCATACTGTAGTGGTACATTGAGCAGCCTGGAAAGCAGTAGATATCACAGGATCTCCCGTAACGGAAGATTGTACAGACAATCAAAAGTCACAGTGACCCAGAAGAACGGTGCATCAGATACCATCTGGTTCAATACTAACGACGAGGCTGTGAGTTATCTCGAAGATGTGAAGTCTAAGTGCTCACAATGCGGAAATAAACTTCTGTAAAAAAATTCACAAAAAAATTGTGTATTTTCGATACTTTTTAAAAAAGCAAAATAATTATAGACAAATTCATCATTTAAATCAATTAAAATTATGATTACGACAGTTAATAATATTGCCAAGTTTGATTCTTCATTTGCGACATCAAGTAAATGGAGTGATACCGTCGTATCTAATTTTGATATCGGGTCTAGACAGCTATGCGGATATACCGAGATTTAATGTGAATAACAAGCACTTACTTACTTCACTATATTTTTCCCAGGCTGTTGAAGAACTCCAAAAAAGTATTCAGCAGCTTTTTTTTGTGCAAATAAATGTTAAAAAATTGATTAAAATTTGGAATTCTCAAAAAATTTCTATATCTTTGCACCGTAAAACAGAAAGAGAGGCGAAAATGAATGTAAGATGCTTGGAACAGATACAGAAGGGAGCAGTTACCTTTAGGACTGGCGAGACATACTTCGCCGAGGAGATTAACGATAACTGGTACGTTGTGGACAGTCTTGGTTTTACCACTGAGGACTTCCATCTTCACTTCGAGGCAGTCGGTGACGAGTTGACTGAGGAGGAAGCATCTGCAAGAGTTGGACAAGTGTCTCACCAGGCTAGGATCGGGAGTTGGGCAGAGCCGGAAATCCCAATCGTTCCTGGTCTGTGGGACGACGAAGAAAATGACATCGAGACCGAGGAGGAGATCAAGGAATCCCTCTGGGAAAGGTTGATGGATTACATCTTCGTATAATGAATATGCTGGTTTATCACAGTAAATTGGTGACTGTAGCCGACCTGTACAGTCGGGATTGACCAATCGAAAGTCAATAGCTTAAGACAATGTTGATGAATAGAAGTCAGTTATGTGTGGTTCGATTCCCACGAAGGCACAAATTGGGGCGGTAGCTCAGTTGGTAGAGCGATGGACTGAAAATCCATGTCGTTAGCGGCAGTTCGATTCTGCCCCGCCCCACTACCAGATAGGTGACAGATATTTGGTCCTGTAGTAGAATTGGTTACAATGCCACGTTGTCAGCGTGTGTGGATGTGGGTTCGAGTCCCACCTGGACCGCAAAAGGTGTATGAAAAGACGTAGTTCGAAATACGTCGAAGTAGTTTAAATGTGGAAAATCGTGCCCTGCCAAACGGTTGTTTTTTAGACGATCCAAGGGTTACATCAGAGGATGAGAATTCACGACCTCAACACAACACCTTTTATTTATTTGGTGCATTCGTTCAGTTGGTTAGGATGCCTCCCTGTCACGGAGGAGATTCACGGGTCCGAATCCCGTATGCACCGCAATGTAGGAGTGGCGAATCCAGGTAGCCTTGGGGTATGGATAGCCCCCTTGTGGTAAAACACTTGCAAAATCCAGGTAGCTCAGACACAGAGAAGAAAGGTGTTACACTTCTACAAATAGTGGCGTAGTTCAATTGGTTAGAGCACCACCCTGTCACGGTGGGAGTTGGGGGTTCGAGTCCCCTCGTCACTGCAAAGATTGGTATATGACTCCAGTGGAAAGCTGGACAAGGGTGGTATATGAATTGTCAAGGAGAAAAGGTCTCTGAGAGTCCACCTGTAGTTCAATGACTAGAACCCGGCCAAGATTTAATATGTGGGAGTAGCTGAGTTGGTTTTAGCGGTAGGTTGAAGCCCTACAGACGGAGGTTCAATTCCTTCTTCCCACACGAATGGATGCGTGTAAGGAGTCCTTGGGGGACTGACCATCTGAATTGTGCGATGGGGGACATTACACCCATGACGATGGTAACAAACGGAGGTTCGAATCCTGCTGCATCCACAAGTTTGTCTAGCTAGATTTGATATCGGTTGAAACTAGATGCCACACTTAAAGGTTTCTCTATAGTCCAAGGTAGAGAGTGAAAATAAATTGCTTGGGCGCATATAGGAGGTTAGCTCAGCAGGTTTAGAGCGATAGTCTTACAAACTATAGGTCATCGGTTCGATCCCGTTACCTCCTACAACATTGGGCGGTAGCTCAGCAGGTTAGAGCAGCTGACTGTTAATCAGCAGGTCGTGGGTTCGAATCCCACCCGCCCAGCAAAAAAAAGTTCTTTGAAAATTTGGAAATTAAAAAGATTTTATATATCTTTGCAAAAATGTTTGGATAGTCAAGAGGTCGAAGACAACAGACTGTTAATCTGTCGTGGCATTGTCCCCATCGTAGGTCCGAATCCTACTCCAAACGCAATTAGGAGGCTGAGAGCACTGGTGAATAGTGTGCTATGCCATTGTTGAGGTGAGCATAGAAGATGGGTTCGATTCCCATAGCCCCCACTCCCAGACGTGGGTCTCAAACAACACTCAAAGATGTACATATGAGTGGCTGGAGTTGTTAGACTGTGAAGTGGGACGAAGTAACCCACAACGTTAACCATACGTCCGTTCAAGGTAGCAGCCATTTTATCTAGCCGTAAGTGAGGTCATAACAACGATACTGTGAGACCATAGCTTGGGGTTGTAGCTCAGTTGGCTAGAGCATCTGATTTGCATTCAGAGGGTCGTGGGTTCGAGTCCCATCTTCTCCACAAATATCTGGGCTGTAAAGTGGAACTTGACCAGTTGAACTTAGTAATTACGGCACGTAAGGGCGTGGAAATTCTGCTTATCAAGGGATGGGTTCGATGCCCATACAGTCCACAAATTGGAAGCATAAGCCTAATTGGTAAGGCAGTAGTCTTGAAAACTACTAGTAATCACCTAAGACGTGGTGTGGGGGTTCGAGTCCCTCTGCTTCCGCAAACCCTTCCCTGTTGGGGGTGATAATATCACAGGGTGGCGGCTGATATATGACAAAGAAGTTTTGGAATGATTGGCAGAAAAGAATTGGTGAAACGAAGCAGGTTTATCTTGCATACAAGCCTTATTTTGGAGACAGAATTGAGAACAGGCTAAGTTATAGCAGAGATCTGCTTGGTTACCGTCTGGATAAGGATGGATGTGATGAGATTGTCTCAGTTAAGTTTGATGGCAACTCTGTTCATTTCGTCATTAGCAGGAAGACTCTTGTAACTGATTTGGCAAGTAGACGTGGATATCATTACCACGCCGAAAACAAGGAAATTTCAGTCAACAGGAAAGACATTGTTTCAGTAGAGTTCTTTGAGAAGAAGAAATAGGATACAGAAGGAAACGCCAGGAATAGCAACCTGGAGAAGTTACCGTAGGCAACGTGTAGACTAGTATCACACCATCAAGGCTTGTAGACAACAGTTGTACGGGATAGTGGAATGTAAAGTATCGACATGGAGAGTTACCCAAGTTGGTGAAGGGGGCACATTGCTAACGTGCTAGCTCGATGAGAACCATCGGGGCGGGGGTTCGAGTCCCTCACTCTCCGCAGAAACTTTTAAAAATGAATGTTATGACTTTGATATGTGTTGCGTTACTAGTTGTAGTAATTGGATCTATGATGATTGGAGTTGGCTCTAATAACCCTAAATGGAGAGTGATCTCCGATCTGTCAAACACCATACTGATGGCAATCCTATTGGTGTTCAACGGAATGCAGCACAATCATACTTGGGTAGTTATCTGCTTTGTGTTCGTGATACTGGATTCAATATCCCTGTCATATAACATTGGCAAATATTCAGACTATCTGAAAAAAGAGAAAAAGAAGAAGAACAGGATCAGCCTATCTGATTCAAAAGAAGTGTTGAATAAATTCGTAAAAGAAATAGAAAGTTATGGTAGTAAACGACATTAAGCCACTCGTGAAGGGTATTGCGCAGCTCCAGTACATTATGTCCGGAGGTATTGCAGTATACCACATCATAGCAGTTGACGGTAAGAAATACCAACTTGAGATCAACTTGTCTAATAAGAACGACGTTGGCGAGACTGCTGCTTTCAAGCCTACCGAGAAGGCACTCCTGCTTATGAGGTGGATTAGAAGAGCAAACGAACAGGACGAGTTAATAGAAGTTAGATAATGAACTGGTTTAAACATCCGATATTATGGTGGATTGTATACGGAATACCTTTGATGATGTTCTGTCTATTACCAAAGAGAATAAAAGAATATATAAAAAATAAAGTAAAATAAGCATATGAGAACTGTAATGGTTTATAAACGTAAGAAACGAAAGTGACGCTCTATTGGCTGATCAACTATGTTGAAGCTCCGAGCGTCATAGGAAAGATACAACAAATGCGCTTGTAGCTTAGCTGGTAGAGCACGTGTCTCTTAAACATGGGGTCGTGGGTTCGAATCCCACCGGGCGCACTAAGGTATTTTATATCGGTTCAATGCGCTCATAGCTCAGTTGGTAGAGCACGGCACTTTTAATGCTGGGGTCGAGGGTTCGAGTCCCTCTGGGCGTACTGATAACGCTTCCATCGTATATCGGTAAGTGCCTGGAGACAGACGGATTACATCGGTCTTTTAAACCGAATAGCAGGGTTCGACTCCCTGTGGAAGCACATTTTTCATATGCATCGTTGGCAGAGAGGTTATGCAACAGACTCTTAATCTGTGTGAGTAATCACGACGTGGGTTCGAGTCCTACACGATGCACGAATTTTTAAATGTTACGATAATGGATAATTGCGATAAAGGATTCTGTGAAATACTTGATCCGGATGAAGAAAAAAAGTCGAGGCTTACACAGAAACAGATTGACGACATTCTGAAAAATATGTTGTCTAGGGTAGATTACAAAGTGGGAGATTGGGTTGAGACCTGTAATATGCTTCCAGGTATCGTTCAGAATATAGACGTATGCTACGATAAAGAAGGTGACTATTTCCACGATGATGTAGAAGTATTTTATCCACATTACGCACTAGATCCAACCAGAAAATACGCCTGTGCAGGTGAGTATTATGGTGGCAGTCATTGCTCAAGCATACATTGTGGCGTACATAAGATCACACCGGAATATGCCTGTAAACTTATGGCTCTTGGTGAGGATAGACTCAATAAGTTGTGGGAAAAAGGCTGCAAGGAAACACCAGAAGGAGAGGCTATGCACTGGTCAAAAATGGTTGAAGACGAATACGAGAGAGTATTCGGAGACAGAATGAGAAGATAAAAATTGTGGGTACAAACAGCAAGTATAAGATTACATACAACAAACGGTTAATTTGTGTAACGTGGGTTCGACTCCCACCCCCTCCGCAAATATGATTAGAAACTGGAGGGGTTGAAATGACGGAATTGTGTACCCTTATATGCCTCCATAGCTCAATTGGCAGAGCAGCGGTTTTGTAAACCGCAGGTTGTTGGTTCGACCCCGACTGGAGGCTCATCATTAGTGGGAACAAACAGCAAGTTTTGAATATAAAGCAAACTGTCAATTTGTATAACGTAGGTTCGATTCCTACCCCACCCGCAAATATAAACGTTTAACTGGGTGGGTTTAAATGTTGGTTCAATTGTTCCCTTATATGCCTCGTTAGCTCAATGGTAGAGTACTACTGTGGTATTGTAGTGGTTGTGGGTTCAATTCCCTCACGAGGCTCTTAATAAGGAGAATGTTATGAAAGAGAAGAAGATTGGTGACAAAATAGTATTCGACTACGACGTTTGCGAGATAGAGAACAACGTAGATTATGTATATGACCATACTGATACACTTTGTGGGATTGTTAAGAGAGTGATACCTAGTGCTTCTGGATATACTAGATACGAGGTAAAACTGACTGGTCTAATTAATGTTGCACGTAAAGAGGATTATAGCATATATCTTAACAATGACAATCTAACTCTTGAGATTAACGATTATAAGGTATATCGTGCCGGAGGTTTGCATGATGCAATATACCAAGGGATGTGTCAAAGACCGACGATTTATCAGATAGAGAGAATCATCAAGATGTACGATCCGAATAAGGATATCTCCACCAATATGGATAACATATCCCGTGAATGGTACAAGTATGGACTTGAGCAGATTGGCATGTACGACGAAGAGGAATTTGGCATAGCGAAACCAGTGGAGATCGACGGAAGACCTCCAATCGAGGATAAGGAGAAGTTCTGGGAGGACTTCAAACAGAGAGTCCTGGAAGGAATCAAATAATGCTGGGGTGGCTGAGAGGTTGAAGGCACTTGATTTGTAATCATGTTCGAAAGACAGCGCAGGTTCGAATCCTGTCCCCAGCTCCAGATTTGGCTCTATAGTTTTAGTGGTAGAACGAGGCCCTCGTAAAGCTTAGGCATGAGTCCGATTCTCATTAGAGCCTCATATTAATTAAAGTAGAGTGTTATGGATGTGTTTTGGTACATATACGTCGTTGGAGTGGTGGTAGCCCTGTTTCTGATAACAGACGAGTTCAAGAAGTGGTGCTTAAAGAACAGGATCGACCCGAATACGGCTACTAGTGATTACAATGTCCTGCTTATGATCGTGATAGATTCGCTTGGATCTTGGATTTCTGTGGGGTTCTGGTGGTTCACCAGGGAGAAAGATTAAAAGACGTTAAAAAAACGGGTAAATGCTTGTATATTTGAAATATTTTCAGTATCTTTGCACCGTGAACGATAAAAGAATCGGCCGTTAGTGTCAATTGGTAGAACGTCACCGACTTGAGAGTCCACGACGGTGGAAAACTCTCGACGAAACATGGTGGAGGTTGCGTCCGAAAAGGTTATCGACTAATGAAGACTGTGAAATAGCATTTGTGGTGTACAACACAGGTGAAGAATAGCAGAGAGAGTTACGAGGTAATGGGTTCGAGTCCCGCACGGCTGACAATTTTTTAAAACAACAGTCTATGGTGATTATCAAATGTGTAAATTGCGGAGCTGATGTCGAAATCAATATCGCCAATGCGATTGATGAAGACGGCGAGGTGTTCATATGTCCACATTGTAGGAACAAATTCAGATATTGCGCTAAATGAAAGGCAGTACAAACACCTCCAGGTTCAAGAACTTCCAGATACGGTGGGCTGAGAAGCTTGGATATGAGAACGATCCTTACCTCATAAGGTGGACGTTTATAATATTCGGCTATTCTATGAGAATACACCACTGGATAAAGTCCGACGACAGGAGGTTTTTTCATGACCATAGTTCTGACTTGCTCAGCATAGTGCTGAAAGGCAAATACGACAACGTAGTGCCAGTCAGAATGTACGAGTCTCCGGCTGGAAACAGCAAGAGACACCACGTGGAGGGCATCTTTAACTCATTCGGTCACTTTATGCATATGGGGAAATCAATATGGTTCTCCAAGGCAGAGCAGCAGCATTACCTTGACATACCGAAAGGTGGGGCTTGGACGCTGATGTTTGAAGGCAGGCCGAGACATAAGTGGGGATTCTATGTGAATGGTCACAAATGGAGACCTCTGAGGTATTTTCACAAGTATGGTATCATCCAGGACTCTAATTATCAGTAAATGTTATGAGTAGTTACGGACAGGATTTTACAGCCGATACCGCTAGGAGACTAGCAAAGGCTGAGAAAGACAGGATGGAGAAGAGTGTGGAAGCACTCGCCAATGACATCATCGACTACATCAGATCCGTCTATAAGGAGAAAGTCCAGAATGCTATCTACGAGGACGGCAGGAACACTAGAGTTAAGTTCTATTTGCCTAAGCCTCTTAGGAAAAGAGCCATAAAGGTAAAGGACAAATGTGTCGGTATGCTAGAGGAGAAGGTGAACAACTCCTTTGCGGATGCTGGCTTCGCTATTAGGTTCAAGGTCAATTCAGACTACTCGTGTGATAGTTGTTGCTTAATTAGTCGTTGGTGTACAAAGAGGTGTAAAATCACCTTATCGTGGGACAAATATGATAGAAGATATCTGTTATGATAGTAGCGTTTGATACATATTATTACGATGGATTTTCCTACACAGTTGCAGGAGTGTTTGAAACTTGGGCATCCGAGAAAGTAAAATACTATGTATGCAGCCGGAGGAAGGGAATAGATGCTGAGTACAAGCCAGGTGAGCTTTATAAGCGTGAACTGCCTTGCATTATGCAGTGTCTTGAGAAGATAGACGTAGATGCAATATCTAGCATAGTAGTGGATGGATTCGTCTGGGTCGTGAACGACGAGGGTGAGAGAGTCCCAGGTCTTGGAAAGAGGCTACAGGAGGCAATCGCAGAGAAATACGAGCATCACCTGTCAGTGATCGGCATAGCGAAAAACCCATACCACACAAAGATCCCAAACTGCATAGAGGTATGCAGGGGTCAGTCAAAACAGCCACTGTACGTTACCTGTACTGAGGACTTCTTCACCCAGCACTACGCTGACGAGATAAAGCTAATGTTCGGTGAGTTCAGAATCCCAAACATCATCAAGGCAATTGATACGAAAACAAGAAACTATTGTATTGATGTTAATACGGAGGAAGAAAGTAGTCCAATCAAGCAGATTATACGTGAGAACAACAACAAGAACAAGGTAAATACCTTTGGTGATCTGGCTATCGATATGGGTGACTTCGAGCAGTTCGTATCAGATGTAAAGGACAAGGGGTTTGAATACGAAGGGGCAACATAATATTTAAATTCGTCGGTGGGGGAGTGGTTTAACCCAGCAGTCTCCAAAACTGCCGTAGCGTTTTACGTTACCGTGTGTTCGAATCGCACCCGGCGAGCAGTAATAGAGGTGTCGGCAATCGGTTAGTCAGTCGGTCTCCAAAACCGAATTAGTGGGGGTTCGAGTCCCTCCACCTCTGCCTAAACAGAGGAGTTATGGAAATTAGTACTATTATTGGGGTCAGTTATTTCGTGATCGGATTCGTACTAGCGTTCTACTGGTTCGCTAAGGACTATAAGAAAGAGTATGATGAACTTGTCGATAATGACATCCCGGATAGAGGGGTAACTAGTTTATTCCTGCTTGGATTGTGGTTATTCTGGCCTATTTATTTAACCAAAAACATTGTAAAGTATAAGAGAATATGAGAGTTCCGAAGTCTTTTATCAGAAACAGACTCTTTGAGGTCTGTACGACGATTTTCGTCAAACCGAGAAAAAAAGCAATAGAGTTCTATCATAAGAGACTTGCCTGGTGGATGGACATCTATGGCGTCAGATTCAAGCATAGCGGACTCTATGTTATATTTAAAAAAATTTGTATTTAGAATATGATTACGCATTTTTTACCTTACGACGAGGAGACAGCAAAGGCAATCACCAGAGAAGGAAAAAGGATGGTGAGGAAATTAATTAGAAAGTTGAACAGAAGATATGACTGGATGGAGATTACTTAATATGGTTATGCCTTGGACATACAGACAGGGCTTTACTTATCCAACGAATTACCATAACACGCATTCTGGCAACAAGAAGCATAAGAGTCTTGGGCATTGCGGACATGTGATTAAAAAGGCTGGGCAAACAATGTTGAGGAGAACGTTGAAAAGGGATATGATGAAACAGTTGGAAGATGAGTAAACACTTTTTAACAAAAAAAAGTTCCTCAAAAATTTGGAATTACGAAATAAAATATATATCTTTGCACTGTAATTCAGAAACGGAAGTTTAACATTAAAATTTAAAGACAATGATTGAGACGATAGTTTGCATAGCAATCGGTTGGTTTGGTCACAAATACAAAGATCCCATCGTGGACACTGTGAGTGGCTGGTTCAAAAAGTAACCAACAAAGACATCTTGGCATCGAGCCTGTCGGTGACACATTTTACCGGAATAGAAGCAACTGCGATATACGGCGGGAGATAGAATAGTTCAAAGAAAGTAATTTGTGGATAGGAAGTTCATGCCAACGTTACAAGTGGGAGGAGAGAACCGTAATAGTAGGAATCATTGATACCAACGAACAACGTGTCATAAGAAACCTTCGGGTCTCCTTGAAAGGCCGAGTCACACTTTCAATAACAAACGGTCCCAAATGCTTGAGAAGTTTAATAGGTATAAACGCAGATAGAGGCTGACAACAGCTGAACTGAAACAGAAGGTTCAAATCCTCTCCGCAAGCGCAATATGGGTGTTATGTAACGCATACGAGGGTATGGGCTTTCCTCCTTGGGAGAGCAAATGTGTAGGTTCAAATCCTACTACGCCCACAATACGGGTAATATAGGACTCTGACTTCGGAAGGAGTATGAAAACCGTAGAAAGATCTGCACAGGAATGTCCAAAAGACATCCGGAAGGGTCACGTGACTTGTACAGATCCATAGATGGCACTTCGGAAGAGACGGAGCTTTTATCGGTTTGTCGGAAATCGGTCAGTTTTTAACCAAAGTTCAGTAAACTGGGGATGTTTGAGGAAACATTATTAAAATTCTCAGCGCAAGGTGGCTTTCTTCTATAAGGTTTATCTTGCACCATGTATGGTTATCCAAGCGGTTGAAGGGGCTAGTCCTACAAACTAGTATTTACACGATGGTTCGAATCCATCACCATACACTGGAAACAGTGGGTTCGAATCCCACACTAGGAAGCTTACAGCAATTGTAATAGGACATGACTTTTGTAAACATTTATCCAAAAACAGCTTCCGATTTTTAAAAAAAGAAGTAAGTAAGATGGCAGAAAAAGTAGGCGTAATAATCGCAAGATTACAGCCCATACACAATGGGCATCTGGAGTTGATCAGCCAGGCACTCAACGAGAACGACAAGGTACTCGTCCTGGTAGGATCAGCAGACAAACTCAACAAGAGAAATCCAATCCCCATCAATATGAGGTTGGAAATGGCTATGGAGGCTGTTACCGAGAAGTTCGGCGACGATGCCGGAAGAATAGACATTCGTCCTCTTGATGATCTTACGGATGAATCTGACAACTCTCACGATTGGGGTTTCTACCTCTATAGTAAGATTGTCGGTATCACCAGATCCCCGGAGTTTACCATCTATTACTCAGATGGATTCGAGATTATCATGCTCTGGTTTCCACCATTCATCACAAGGAACTTCGTTTCCTTTAAACTGAATGCCAGGGGAACAATTGCTGACAATATCTCAGCCACGAAGGTGAGACATATGATCATGAACAAAGACGAAGAAGCGTTGAAGCGTTGCATCCCAACGGGCGTTATGAAGAGGAAGGATATACTGAGGCAGTTCATTGCTGCTTATGATACATAGAAAATAGGAGATTACTCTGCGATAGTTTAAGAGTGAGAACGCAGAGCTGAGTTTCTGAAACGCTGGTGATAATCTAATCCAGCAAACAGGGTAATCGATCCTATAACATGTTGGTGTAGCTCAGCTGGTTAGCAGCACCTCGCTGATACCGAGGAGGTCGGGGGTTCAAGTCCCTCCACCAACACCATTTGAAGGATACGAGAGGAGAACCGGAGAGATCCGGATGTAGACAAATCGGCATCAAGTTCGTGCTTGATGTGCTTCTTCGGAAGCTTCGCTAGTGCAAATCTAGCTCCTTCAACACCTAAAAAAGAAGTGATCTTTGAATTTTATGATACATTATTATATTTATCTTACACAAATGGGCTTGAAACGGAATAGACAGCTATACGTTTGGTAGGAGACAAGCAGTGGGCATACACTAGAAATAGCGAAAAAATATAAACGGCGAGATAGATTTCTCTCCTGCTTATGCATACGCTGTAGCAGCGTAAGCGAAGCCGAGAGACCAGGCTCTTAGGAACAGAACATCCTGGTAATTTGTTTTCCTCGTTTTCTCAAAATGAGGTGGTGGTCAAGATGACCTTTCCAGTCATCCCCCTGTGACGGCGACACATATAAAACGTTCTGAGGAAGAAAACCTCTTGCCAAAAATTGAAAAGCTTGTATAATCTCTTATGGGATGGTAGTTTGGACGTGGGTTCGACTCCCACCAGGTCCACCAAGATAAAAAAATTCACTTTTTTGAAAAAAAAAGTTCCTAAAAAATTTGGAATTACGAAATAAAATATATATCTTTGCACTGTTAAACAAAACAAGTAAAATGGACAAGATATTAGATAGTGAATTTAGACAGACCTTGTATAAGAACTTGGTCGATGCGGGCTACGACAAGAAAGAAGCTCAGAAGATCGTCGGTGTGAAATATCATGCAGCACTGAAGGCAGATCTGGTTAGCATCTTGAAGGACAATCTCCAGGTTATCGAGGAGGAGTCATACGACATCACTTTCGATGGGGATAAACTTAATGGAATGCTAGCCGAGTTGAAAAAGGTCAAAGGTGTAATTAGCGAAAATTAACAAAAAAAAGTTCCTAAAAAATTTGGAAATACGAAAAAAAATATATATCTTTGCACCGTAAGAAATAAAACTAGTGGAAACGGACAGCAATATACAAATTACTTGAATATTTTAAGTTGTATAAAAAGTCGCATTCGGAGCACGTTTCCTTATAACATAGTGGCAGAGTGAAACAGATTACACGCAAGGCTCATAACCTTGAAACACCAGGTGCGACTCCTGTGTGCCGCTACACATTTGAGAGATACCAGAGGAGAACGTCAGAAATGACGATGTAGACAAATGGGCAGTATGGTAAATACTGTGCTACTTAACGTAGCTTCGTGGTGTGCAAATCCCACTCTCTCAACAAATGTAACATAAACGTCCAGGTGCAATCGGCAGTAAAGGTTGGCGAGGAAAGTGAGGTTGCGACAAACATACAACCGTATGAAATAAAGCGGATGTCCTTTACCATTAAATTGGTTCTGAAAAATGAATCAGCCTTTACAATGTTACATACAATATATTTGGTAGATACGAGAGGAGAACTGGAGTGATCCAGATGTAGACAAATCGGCATTACTTTCGTGAGTAATGTGCTCTTAGGAGCTTCGCTAGTGCAAATCTAGCTCTACCAACCATTTGAAGGATACCAGAGGAGAACTAGGGAAACCTAGATGTAGACAAATGGGCACTAAGTTCGTGCTTAGTGTGCTCTTCGGAGCTTCGGTGTGTGCAAATCCACCTCCTTCAACTATTTGAGAGTTACCAAAGGAGAACTGGAGTGATCCAGATGTAGACAACTGGGCATTGCTTTCGTGAGTAATGTGCTTCTTCGGAAGCTTCGCAGATGCAAATTCTGCACTCTCAACAAAAGAGGTAGTCATACCGAGAGGGTGGCAGCTGCAACTGGCTTTAAAACCAGAGGAAATATTACCTATAGAAGAAGGTAGTACCTCATTCGCTGACTCTTCGGAGAGGCGATGGCTAGCTTTCGTAGCCATAAGGATAATCCAGTGATGGGATAAATGAGTTGGAGATTGGCAACTAACCCGACTCAGATGTTCTGGGAAACCGGGGCATTTCACTGAAAAGAACAGGATGCGGTACGGAGTTCCGTAGGTAAAACGGTGCGACGTGCTACCAAGGTTAACCGCTTTGGTTGAGTAGCGATACAATAGATCATCTTGTTGTTCCCGATCCAATAGTCACCAGTTGGCGGGTTGGGTTCAGATAAACATCCGTCTTAACGTGAAAGGGCGTGGTCTATAAACGTTAAGAACCGTAAGGCTGAGGATGGGTATTAGTGCTACAGGACTGTGGTGGTCTTGGCATAGGAAGGCGATTTAGTGGGCTGTGCTCAAAAGGCACGGATGCTAAGGGTCGCACCTCGTCTTCCATTAGTTGTGAAAGTGTAGCTCAACGGTAGAGCATCAGATTGTTAATCCGAGTGTTACAGGTTCGAATCCTGTCGTCTTTTAAAATAAAGATTAAAAGCGAAAGTGTGCGACACTGAGCAGATAAAATGCACTTATCTCTCCTGTAAAATGGAGGCATCGGGGACTCGCAAGGAATCCGATGAACGAGTAAAAGTAGTCATCTGAGTTAACAGGAGGCATCCTGTGAGTCCGCAAGAGCTTGGTGGTGAACTGAATGTTATGATTCTGTACCGGAAGGTTTAAATCAGTAAGAGTTTGGTGGTTTTCGCAAAACTATCGTGCATGATGTCTACGTCCATCGTAAGGTGGCGTGTGAAGAGCAAGTTCCAACGCTTGTATAAAGGCATCAACATTAAGGTCAAATTCTCAGCCTTTTTGTATTTTTTATAGGGTTGTAGTTTAGCGGTCTAAAATAATTTGTTACGACCTGGTACTATACACGCTGACTTCGGAAAGCGTTGACGCTGCAAAGCACGTACTTAGGAAATGATAAACGACGGAGGTTCGAATCCTTCTGGCCCTGCACATTGAGATTTATATAGTAGAAAAGCGGAGCACGTGTGAATCGGAGGTAACCAGTTCTAGTAGCAGCACTTCATCGTGTGGGCTGGGCATAAATGAGGAGATACTACTATGTAACTTGCAAGAATCTCGATTACTTTAGGTAAGCGAACCTAATTTTAATAATATATGAAAGAGTTTACTTACAGCGGGTTTGAAAATCAAGAAACCTGCAACCACCTCAGAGGAGGTGAGACGTGTAAGGTGACTGGGATTGGTAATTCCATGACACCTATTTTGAAGTCCAGGCAACCAGTGATCTGTGAGCCTGTAACTGACGAGACGACGCTAAAGAAGAAAGACATTGTTCTATGTAAGGTGAGAGGACATCACTACCTGCATTTGATCCATGCGATTAGGAATGACAAGGAGTATCTGATAGGAAACAATCACGGACATATGAACGGCTGGGTATCCAGAAACCAGATCTACGGCAAAGTCGTCGAAATTCTTTAAGGTCAACATGACGGATGTAATGAAGGTTCGAATCCTTCTGACTGACAATTAATAACGAGAAAGGCGGTATAACGAGCCTATATTGTGGAATTTCGGACTTCGGAAAGAAAAACTCCACTTTAGGTTTTTCTCTACGTATTTTGTAAATACGGTCTCTCTTTCGACCTGTTGTACCAAATTGGGGTTGCATGTTCCAAGGCTGGCGATGGACCTTTGCAAGGTTCGTGGGAGAGTTCGATTCTCTTCAGCTCCACTTATGGGAACTCACAGCAAGTTTCTCTTGGGTAGTAATTTTTGTCTTGAAAACAGAACAGTTGGTTCGATTCCAACAAATCGTAGTTCCCTTGCAACATAGCGAAAGCGTAGAACGGTTCTTACGGCACTCTCATAAGGTGACAACAATGGGTTCAACTCCCATTTTCGCTACACTAGGAATCTTACAGCAATTTATATTCAGCACCGAAAATAGCCGAAGACAAGCAGATTCCGATTTTTAGTAATAACAATTTAAAAAGTAAACAGCAATGAAAAAGAACAGTTTTTGGTAGATGACTGATCAGTTCTGGTAGCTGAGACAGATTCGTGGTCCGGATGTGATTTTAACTTGAATGGGAAGAATAGTGAGAGTTAAATCAATTATTAATAACAAACAATTAAAATTACATCAAAATGGAAAAGAAATTTTTTACAAGTGAGACTACGACGAGGGAACAATACCTCAAGTTTAAGGAGTATATTAAGTCAGATCGTGAGAAGGATCACGCTGACTATGTGGCGTACTACATCTTCAAGCACAGGCTAACCGGGGAAGAGCGTGATAATTACCTGGAGGACGAGGTTAAGACTCGTTGCCGTAAGATGCTCTTTAGTGGTCGTTGGTATGGTATGTCTGGCGGTGATTGGACTGACAAGGTGGCAGCACCTTCGTTCAAGAATGCAGTCATTAACAAGTATAACCAATTTGCAACGACAGATGGAGAAGAAAAAGAATAAGCTGTATGTCCTGGTGGACAAAAGCTTGAGACCAGTTTACGGATGTGTACAAGGTGGACACGCAGTGGCACAGTGGTTGCTTGAGCACCCATGCCAGACTTGGGATAATCAGTACCTTATTTACTTGAGTGCTGATGTTCGTAAATGGAAGATGAGACTCAATGCCCTTGACATTGACTACTCTGAATTCAACGAGCCGGATCTCGATAATAAGACCACAGCCCTTGCTGTTCACGGTCACGATCATGTCTTTAGCAGCCTTAGAACTGTTACCGAAGACTAACAATATAAAGGCACTGCAAACTCCGTGTTTGCGGTGCTTTTTCGTATCTATATGATATTTATGGTTAAATATCAGAGTTTAGTATGAAACAATTAATTAATGAGGTTTTTAACGTCGTACAGAAAACATATACGTCAAAGGCCGGAAAGAGTTTTATCTTAGTATACATAGATCCAAAAACGTCTACTGACGACACTTTCAAGTCAAAGGAGACATTCAAACAATATGGAATGCAATATCTTCCAAGTGTCATAAAGAGCCAATATATACCTCACGCTTGGGGATGGGTTCTGTGGGATGGAGAGAACGATAAGCAAATGGGGTTGGTAAAGAAGTTTATGAATGATCTTCCAAACCTTGAGACAGCACCAGAGACGGGTGCTAGGGGCTTTGATGATATTTCCTCCAATCTTAATGAAACAATCAGAGAAATCCTCAGAGATCTGAAAGCCGTTGATAATTTCACCCCGAAAAATGCAATGGATGCTACGGCGAAAGAAAGAATCGAGAAATTCAAAGAAATGCTTCAACAGGGACTTGGTAATCCTGGAACACAAGAGTTTATAAAGGCTGTTACTAGATACAGGAACGAACTTAGGAAACACAATCTACGTGCCCCAGGTTGGTCTAATATGGTTCTTATTTACTTCGCAAGGGGTGGAAACGCTACAGAGGTAAGACCATTGAAGCAATGGGAAAGTATGGGATATAAGCCTAAGCCTGGAGTAGAACCTATTGGCCTTATTGGTAAAGGATATAACTACAAAGCATATACTCCACAGGAGAAAGAGAAGAAGATAGCAGAATACTTGAACAAAGTAGGTGTTGCAACAATAGAAGAACTTCCTGCATCTTCTAGATATGATCTTGAGAAAAGAGTTCTTAGGGGAAGACCTATACCTGGTAGTGAATATAACTATACATATGCTGCATATGACAGGATGGACGTAGAACCTAGTGGAGATCGTCCTGTTGAGCAAATGCCAGAAGAACCAGATGACAACTGGTGGTGGGATAAACTCCCTAGGGATGAGAAAGACGATACTCTTACAGAAGCACTTATCCAGTTTGCTAGTAGTGATGAATGTGGAAACATAAAGATAAAAGCAGACAACACACAGGAAGGTCTTGGAGGCGCAAGAGGTAGCGCAACTTCCTCTGGACAGCTCAACATCATCGACGACGAATATCTGAGATTCCCTACTGCTGTTCACGAATTGCTACATTCACTGAGGCATTTTGAATATGCGTCTGTAAACAATCCTAAACTCAAGAAGTTCTACAATAGAAGTGTTGATAGGGCTGTACGTGAACACGAGGCAGAATTGTGCGCCTCATTCGTAATTGAGGATTATGGATACAACATACAGCCACATCTGAATTATCTGACATCGTGGGAACTTGACAAAACAAATTGCAATAAGGTGTTTGATGATATCGCACAGGTGGCAGACTTCATAGATAAAGGAGTTAAGAAATATCTTGCTATGATGGCAGTCAATAATAATGAACAACAAAATGTATAAATATGAAAACAGGAAGAGATTTTGCAGAATTCCTCACCAAACACACAGGCAAAGATTACGTAGGACTTTACGACGCTGCTGTTGAAGAGGAGCAAGTCCAAATGGAGAACGCTAAAAAGGAGTTCAAAGGACTAGTTGAGAGGATAAACGAAAGCGATAAAAAAAGACTCGCAGATGTGATAGATTAACACTAAATGCACTATGGCTCACCGTCGTAGTGCATTTTATTTTGAAAAAAACCTTAATTTACTTGTATATTACAAATTTTTTCTATATCTTTGCACCATGAAAAAGGTAGCAGATGCAAAGCCGGGCGATAAAGTTATCTATAAATCCGGTAGTAAGGTAGTAGAGGCAACGGTGGTTGAAAAACCAATCGACGATAAAGTTCGTCCTAAGTTCCTCATTGGTCGTGTCGATCTCGACAATGGCGATTATCTCACTCGTGGATCATATGTCTACGAGTCAGTTGATGAGTGTAAACAAACCATCATCCAGGAACTGAAAGAGGGTCTGGAAGATGCCAAGATGAAACGTGACTTCCATAATGCCAGAGTTATTGTTATAGAAGCTAGGCTTAAGGAATTGGAAGCAGATGAATCATGGGCAGAAAATAAAGCATAATAGTATGGGAAAATTTAAAAAGGATTATGATGAATTGACTGTTAACAAAACAATCAATTTTTTCAGAAAAAGGCTAGATGAAAGGCCATCACGCATCTGTGATGCTGTGGAGAAGATTTTGTGTGAAAACAGTTCTTACACAAGAAACCAGGTTATTCTATATCTAAACACGTTTGCTAAATGGTATGCCAACTATTATGAGAAGCTGCCTAATAACAACTTCAAAATGGTATATTTCAAGACGATATGCAAAATGTGGAGAGAAAAGAACAACGATAAATGGAAAGTTCTTGAACTGGATTCCACTGAATGGTCTAAAGCTGTTATGTCCCATATTTCCAATCTGTTTGCTGCGTTGTTCAGAAGTGAAAGAGCACGATTGTATGGGAAATAACCATAAATGGGCGTATGGCTGAGTGGTCTAAGGTCTTGGTCCCTAAAACCAATGTTCGTGGGTTCGAACCCCACTACGCTCACAATATATGGAGTCTGTAGCTCAAAATGGACAGAGCGGTAGCAAATGCAGTGGCTATTGCCGATAGAGAATCTGAAATATGGTCTTGTATTTTTGCGGATGCACCGAAAACGTGGTGAAACACAAGTAGGGAAGCGCATTTAGTGTGTCGGCTTAAACATAATGTGGGTTCGATTCCCCCCAGACTCCCAGACATTAAACATAAAGTGAAGTAAATGGAAAATTGTATTTTTTGTAATATTATCAATGCAGTAAAGATACAGGCTTTCTGTGACGAGTTCCCCAAGGAGAGGATTGTCTACCAGGACGACACATGGCTTGCCATCTATGACAACTATCCTGTGTCCCAGGGACACGTATTGTTGATCCCGAAGAGGCACGTTGATACCTTCTTCGGACTCAATATGGTGGAGTTCGGTAGTCTTGGTGTAACCATCGGCATCATCAGGATGATCCTAGATAAGAAATTTCACCCCACAGGATACAATATCGGTGCTAACTGTGGAAAGAGTGCCGGACAGACTGTGATGCATTGTCACATACATATCATACCGAGATACGACGGCGATATGGCTGATCCTCGTGGTGGTGTTCGTGGGGTTATCCCGGAAAAACAGAAATATTAACAAAGTTTAACACGAATATTTTTGGTATATTAGATATTTTTCCTATCTTTGCACCATGAAATTTAAAAAATAGTGAAAGTATGAAGAGTTTTAGTAAGGGGTTTTTTGTTGGTGTCCTCGTTTTCTTAATCATCAACTTCGTGTGGGGTAGTTATGTCAGCTATCTGACGTACAGCAAGACCAAGGAATGGGTGGAGAAACGTGTAGGCACTTGGCATAATCCCAATATCCCAGAGGATTCTGTCAACCTCTCAATAGCCAAGGCACTCCAGAAGGAGTACGGCGCAGACAGTCTGCTCATTACGGACATTAGCCCTGCAAGTAAGACATATGATTACTACGTGAGCGGCGTGAAGGGAACTAAGGAGTGCGTCGGAAACTATCGTGTGAAGAAGGTGAAGTTTAACAAGGGCGAGAAGAAGTATCGTATCATAGTGGAGTACGATCACACGAATCTCAGTATGCTCACCTGGACTAACGACGATTCTCCTGTTGAGGAGAACGATGCGGTGGTAGCCCCACCCGCATTGAAACCAGTACAGGAAACACCTGCTATCCCTACTGCTCCGGCTACTCCGGTACAGCCAGTACAGAAAGATACAACCACAGCAAACAACCAGAATATTGGTACTCCTACCAACGCTGGTGATTATAACAACAACTCAGATGTATAGAAAGATAGTTACGATTGCGCTGATGCTGCTTATTGCACTCAGCATAGATGCAAGGATGTATGGTTTGTTCTACGGCATTGACTGTGATGGTCTTAACTGCCCGGAGAACGACGTTACAGACCTTGCAGATCTTTACCGCAAGAACGGAGGACAGGTAATCCTTGTCAGAGGAGACGGTGTAACACGTGCCAACGTGCTCGATGGTCTTAGGAAACAGGCTGCTGCTTGTACTCCTAATGACATCATTATGTTCGTGTATAGCGGACACGGCAATAACGGCTATATCCAGTGTGGAAACCAGCACGTCAACTTCTCTGAGATCAAATCGATACTCAGTGGTTGTAAGGCTAGACGTAAGGTGGTAATCATTGATGCCTGTTATAGCGGTAGTTTCGTAGATCAGAGACACGGCAAACTCACGGGAGAAAACGTTATTGTGCTAACGTCGTCGAGGAAGAACGAGGAAAGCTATGAGACAGTCGGTGCTAGGAACAGCCATCTGTTTACGGCATTGATAGACGGGCTTAAAGGTAAAGCTGATAGCAATAAGGACGGAATGGTTGTTGCAAAGGAATTGCACAACTACCTCAAGAACCACACCGATAGGTTTCTCCACATGCAGCATCCTACCATGAGGGGAAGGTTCAATGAGAACACCATTCTGTACACCTACAGCAAAAAGCCAGTACAAACTCCACCTCAGAAGCCCGTAGAGGCTGATTCCAAGCCCACCACACCACTTCCAGGAGTCGCCCCACCATCTACCAATGTGGAGGAAAATGAAGCCTCTATGCAGGAAATTATGGTAGGGTATCTGAAAGTCATCTGGAACTGGTTCTCTTGGTGGAAGTTCATTGGCATAGTGGCATTAATAGCTGCTGTGGTGATCATATTCAAGTATTTTGTTGCATATAAACTATTAATGAAGTATCTATGATAAGCGAGAAGAAATTCTGGGCTTGTATGCTCCTCATATACATAATAGGTACGTCTGTAGCCATATATGGTGAGAGCAAGAAGTCAGCGTCACAGGAGCAACCAAAGTATGAAAAGTATGAGTTGAAGTCTGATATTATCAATTTCGACTATAGTAAGTTGTCGTATCCTTCCAATAGTGTTTCAGTTGGCATTGAGACAAATGAGACGTTAAAAGAAAGAAAACCAGGTGGACAACCCACCGAGGATGAATTGATAAGGATTAGGATTGAGGAACTAGTCGGCGGTGTTAAAATTCTGCTTAAGTTTGTGTTCATACTCATTCTGGTGTATGGTACATTCGGGCTTCTACCATCCGGGATAGTGTACTATTATCTACGATACAGAAGGAAAAGGATTGAGAAGAAGGAGAAGAAAGGAAAACTATCACATAGCAATGTTAATTCATCCGGAGGAGCTATATCAGATACGATTGTTGGTACTCCGGTGTGATTTAACAAAAAATAATTGGGTTTTTTCTTGTAAATCTCGATTTTTTTATATATCTTTGCAACATAAAGCCGAAGAGAGCCTAACATAGAAACTGTTATTATACTGCTTGCGAGAAAGCGGTTTAAATGGATGGTCATAGGTGTAGCCTCTAGTAATACAATTGAATTAACCAGGAAGTTCCTTCGGCTATTTTTTAACGAACGCTCTTTGAAATAATTATGACCAATATCATAACTTTTGAGTTAGTTGGGATATTTATATAAAAAAGATAGATATGAAGAATCCTAATGATTACGCCAAGCAGAAAGAAAGGGCGTTGACGAGAAAGTTAGAACTTATTGCAATGAGGGGTGGAAAATGTGAAATCTGTGGCTATGACAAGAACATAGCAGCGTTAGATTTTCACCATAAAGACCCATCAACAAAAAAGTTCCAGTTAGATTCAAGACACCTCTCTAATACAACAACAGAGGATATAATAGAAGAATCTAAGAAATGTATATTGGTATGTTCAAACTGCCACAGGGAGTTGCATAACCCACAGATGGATAAGTCTAATATACCTACACTGTTGGAGGAAATGACATCCAGACATTCATCTGTTGAGCACAAGAAAGCAAAGCACTTCTGTGAATATTGTGGCAAGGAAATGTCCTATACTACTGGCAAGCGTTTTTGTTCCAAGGAATGTAGAGACGCAGCATCAGTGGAAGGATATCCTACTGTTGAAGAACTTGAGGCTAAATACAGAGAGTTTGGAACATGGGAGAAGGTGGCAGGGCATTTTGGTTATAGTAGAAGAGTAATTCAGAGATTAAGAAACAAGGGCCTGTAACTCAGTTGGTTAGAGTATCAGACTCATAATCTGGAAGTCGTGGGTTCAAGCCCCTCCAGGCCCACAAAAGAGAAACGAAATGAGAACAAAATTCCTCATATCAGAGAACAAGTGGTTTATCAGTGCCTACATTCTGAAAGGTACATTCCCATTACCGGACGGAATTGCTATGGAAACTCTTGAGAAGCATGTCAAGGAAATGAACGATTCTGCGAAACTTGATATGTATTTCTACGTCGATGACACCTCACTTTCCCTGCAACTTGGTGATAAGGTGGTGATGGGGACTTTCGACTGGAGGGTGGTTGACAAGGTTTTCAGATATAACTCAAGTACTCTGGTATATACGTTGTCGAGATACTAAGATATAGGTAGCAGATCTTCCGGCTTCATCTGCAACCTTTTCGTCGAAGTCCGGGGTAGGCTGGACACCAGAACTACAGCTAGTCGGGTTGTCGGAATAGGACTATGTGCGAAGATATAACCGTCCGGGGATGCCACGTGAAGGCTGTTGTTTTTGGAAGTTGTACAACGCTAGCACAAACAATTTCCGCTATGGTCTCATAGCTCAGCTGAATAGAGCGTCCCCCTCCTAAGGGGAAGGTCATGGGTTTGAACCCCATTGGGACCACAACTTTGAAAAGTAATGTGATATTTATGAACAAAAGAAATTTCGTATGTGTAAATTGTGGAAAAGAATTTGAAGCAGTTAAACGTGGAAATATAAAATATTGTAGTGTTCAATGTCAATGGGAACATAAAAGAAAAGAGTACATAGATAAATGGAAAAGAGGAGAAGTAGATGGTGGTAAAGCTAATGGTTTTGCTATCTCCGGTTATGTGAGAGCATATCTGTTTTCTAGATGTGGTGGCAAATGTGAAAAATGTGGATTTGATAAAGTAAATCCATATACAGGTAGGAGTATATTACAGATTCATCACATAGACGGAAACTCTAGTAACAATAGCGAAAACAACCTACAAGTATTATGCCCAAACTGTCACGCTATGACTGAAAACTTTGGTAGCAGAAATAAAAATGGGATATCTGGTAGAAGCAGATATTTTGGAAAAGGATAAATGCTCCGTTAGCACGTAGTTGGAAGCGTTCCACTCTCCTAAAGTGGTGTCGAAAGACCTCGTGAGTTCGAATCTCACACGGAGTTCAAACTATTAATGTCATGGCAAAAGACGAATTTGCAATAGAGATATTCATAGGTGATCAATCTATTGGATTTGAAGGAAGAACGTTCCATAGTGAAGAGAAAGCCAATAGGTATTGTTACTATTTGAACTATGAGAGACCTAGTTTATTAAAGGGTCGTCAAAAATTTAAAGTTGTAAAAGTAGAAAATGACTAGAAAATACGAGGAAGAGTTCCAGAAGTACCTATGGAATATGCATTGCAATGGTGACATATTTGCTGAGTATTGGAGGCCATTCACATACGAGGAATGGTTAAGGAACGGGAGACCAATAGAAGATGGTGGCGTGAAGTTGGATGACAAGACAGAACACCTTACCACGTTTCGTTATAAGCCTAGTAAACCATATTGACAATGAGTAAAGGTAGGGCAGAAAGAAGATGGAAGACATTTGCTAAGTATGTGTCTCGAATTAAAGAGAGACTATATTGGATGAAGGTTCAGTACTATGAGTACGAGGCAGATTTCAATGGTGTGAAATACAAGAGAGTTCTGTGGAGACAGCCTAAGGACTGGAAAGAGGCTGATGGTGTTGACTCCACCGGATCTAAATCCCTAAAAGATACGCCGACACCCTATAAAGAACCCTGGAAGGACGCTTATGATCGTCAGAGAATCAAGGATCTGAGGGATGAGTCAAAGCGTATCATAGAAGATGAGTTAAATAACAACATTTAAAAACTAATTAAGTTATGGTTATCTGTAAGGTTTCATGTCCGATTTACAATACCTGTAAGGAGCGAGAACCGCATCAACGATGCGTGTACGACTTAGGTCTGTTCAACGGGGAAGAGGATAAATTCGATGACGACGACTTCATCGAGAGAATGATGTATTAGGAAAATAACTCTTTAAAATTATGACACTTATGGATAAAGATACTCAGAAATTCTTCAACCAGAAAATGAGAATTTGTCTACTAGGTGAAGCATCAACGATACCACAGAGCAAGGTAATCGAAATGTGTAGGAAATTCTTCGAAATGGGATTGAAATATAACAAGTAAAAGTAATAATTAACCAATTAATAAAAACGTAAATGAAAAAGATTGTTTTATTTATGCTTGCTGCATTTGTGCTTTCTAGCTGCAACAAGCATGATTTCGATTACTCTTTTGCAGAGCAGCAGAAGAGTGAGTTTGAGTCTTCTTTCGAGAAGCAGTTCGGTAAGCCAGCAGCAGACCAGGACTGGGGTTTCAACAGCGAGAACATCCAGTTTGGGCTTGATGCTACGAAGGCAGCTACACGTGGTCACGATGTGAGCGGTAATCTCTGGTATCAGAAGTGGGAGAGACCTGTGAATGTGACAGATGCTGAGAAGGAGAAGGTATCAGCAGAGTTCGCAAAGGTTCGTGAGAACGCTACAAACACCATTAACATCCCTTGGGAGAACTATTGGGTACAGCAGGTTCACACTGGCGACAGACCTTCCGTTGATGGCACTGGTACAAGGGTTTATCCTACTGGTGTGATGAACAGGCTTATGGCTTATAACTTCAACACTGGAGAGTATGAGCACGTAAACAACTTCAACGCAGCAAACAACACCACTGAGTATACCGATGACGTTACTCACGAGAAGTATTACGGTACTACACTGATGGTAGATATGGGTACTGGTGACAAGCTCGATCAGTTCGCATACCACAACACATCATCAAGTGACTACTACTACAGTTACATCGTTCTTGAGATTGACGGCGCATACTACGTAGGTTTCGACATCGTAGGCTATCACCCAGTGGGACAGGACGCAAATGCCAATATGGACGTTGACAGAGACTGGATCTTCGACGACTGGATCGTGAAGATCAGCCCTGCACAGTTCAATATGGATGGTGCTGTTCGTATCATAGCAGAAGACCTTGGTGACAAGAATGGAAGCGACTTTGACTACAACGACGTTGTGTTCGACGCAAAGATCAACAAGGAATGGGTTGGATCTCTTAACAACAACTACTTCGTGGCTTACATCACACTCCAGGCAGCAGGTGGAACTCTCCCTCTCACAGTAGCAGGAGAAGAGGTACACAGCAAGTTCGGAGTTGACGTTAAGACGATGGTTAACACCGGAAGAGCATCAAGACCAGCAGTAAGCTATATGGTTTATCTCCGTCCAATCGGAAACAACGAGTGGGGACTCTCAGCAGTTGACGTTATCAAGTCGATCCCTGTTGTAGTTACCTACGAGAATGGTGAGACCATTACGCTTGGCGTAGAAACTGGTAAAGCTCCAGAAAAAATTTGTGTCACCACAAATTTCAATTGGACTAGCGAGAGACAGCCTATTTACGAGAAGTATCCACTCTTCTCAGACTGGGTTCTCAACAAGACAATTGACTGGCAACACTGACTAATTGAATCTTACTTATATTTATAATATACCAAATAACGTATAGTAAAGTATAAGTAAGATGTTAATAGGTTCAAACAACTCGTTAACTTACCTCAAGCCATCTAACATATGTCTTAGGATAAAATCCTGGCTAGTAAAATGTCAAGAGGTAGACTACGAGGAGCAGTACACATTCTGGGGTGTCAGATACTTCGATTTCAGACTATATGTGAACAAGCACAATCACATCATAGTGAAGAACGACACCCACGAATACACCATCTTCTCTTTCTACCAGATCCTGGATTATTTTGACAAGAGAGGTGATGTAGTCGTGAACGTGACATTGGACGCTTCTTTTAATGATTGTATGAAGGACTCATACCAGGGAGTTGAAAAGAAGTTCAAGGAAATATGTCACATAATTGATTCAATACACCACAACGTAGAGTTTCGTGGTGGCACTAGGAAGTTCGACGGAAAGGTACTCTACAAGTTCAAGGAAAGGGCAAACAGCTACAACCTGGAGGCTATATGCCCAGACGAATGGTCTCCTATGTACAGGTTCGTAACAAAGTGGATGCCGTTCCTCGTCGGACGATTCAACAGGAAGTATATGGATCAATTCAAGGACAAGCACGTGTTCCTAGTGCTTAATTACGTCAACAGACGATAGGAACAACGGGGTATCTTACCCCAACATTGTGCTATGGCAGAGTGGTCAATTGCGCTTCTCTCATAAGGAAGTTGGGAAACCTGTCGCTGGTTCAAATCCAGCTAGCACAACAAGGGAACGTACAGCAAGTCTTCTTCGTGGAGGAATGGTACACTCAATTGACTGCAAATCAATCGCCGAAAGGCATGCGGGTTCGAATCCCGCCTTTAGTTCCCTAGATAGTTTTATTTTTGTTATTCAGTCGGGGCACTCAGCAATGAGTGCCTTTTTTACGCTGAACGACTGACATATGTCAAGTGAATGGCATAAAAATGCATTTTTGCTAACTATTATTTGGAAAATAGCCAAAAAATATATATCTTTGCACTGTAATTCAGAAACAACAGCTTCACAGGCTGTTTTTTTTAAAATAAAAATTGTGTACGTACACACTGAATTGACATAGGTCAAAATCGAAGGGGTTTTTGCTTAAAAAGGTATCCCCGGAGATTGAGTTTAATAAAAAAAGGTATATATATTAAGTGAAGTGAGAAAAATAATTGGTAACAGTTCTGGGAAAAATCCTGGAGTAGTAAGTAAGTAAAAAAAGAAAGTAAGTAAAAAGTAAGTAATAACAATTTTAAAAGGGAAAAGAAAATGAAGAAAGTATTTTTATTGATGGTGATGCTGTTCGCCATGAGCGTTTATTCATTCGCAGAGGATAATAACGCAACAGAGATCGAGAGAATTGAGAGATATGACATCAAGGTTAATACCAAGAGATTGGGTGAGTACCTCCAGTTATCAACTGATCAGTACGACGCTGTAGAGACCGTCGTTGACGAGTTCTCTAATGACATGATGTTTGCTGCCGTAGAGTGTGGCAACACCACTCGTGGTAGGGTTACTAAGAATGCTGTTGACAAGAACGTTAAGCATATGTCATACATCCTTAACAAAGATCAGTACCACAAGTATCTAATGGTTCTTAACGCTACAATCCGTAACAGGAAAATAGACGTTATAGAGTAAACATTTGGGAAAATGAAAACGATTAAAAGGTATTTGAAGAGCACGTGGGAGTGGCATCTTAAGTATTATGCCGACACCTACGAGCAGATGTTTGGAAAATTCTCCTATAAAGTGTAAATACATTAGTTGGCTGAGATATGCCAACTTTTGTATTTTTTAACTGAATTTCCTTGTTTTTACCAAAAATTTTATGTATCTTTGCACCGAGAACGTAAAGTATACATTATTTTATGAAAAGGAATAGAATTCGTCGTAAGACAGAGGATCGTAAAAACAGCTATGCAAGTGGCGAGAACAAGTCACTTGAGCAGTATCTTGAGGATATCGATAAGAGGTTCAATGAACGTATCGAGAACACCAGGAAGGCATACGAAAGAATCTCCAGGAGAACAACCCTGGAGGGAGAGGAGTTGCGTGACTACTGCCGTGAATGGATGCTGTGGGAAGTGAGATTCGACGATAACGGCGAACTTGTGCCGATGGAGGACGTTATCAAGAGCATAGAAACGTCCCGTGAAAGATACAGGGAGAAGACGAAGTATAGATACGTCAAACGTTCTGTCAACAAGGATAACCAGAAGAACGTATACAACACCGGGGGTCACGACGGATACTTCTCAGCTCGTGTTCCATCAATGAATCGCTCAAATGCGACGTGGAAGAGGTTCTACGAGTTGTTCCCATACTACAGGGAGCATTACAACGAGTTAAACAACAAAAACGGCTTGAAACTAAAAAAGGTTTGGTAAATGAAATTCGGTAAAGTATACATAGAATGGGTTCAATTCCTCAAGAAGAAGGGCTTGTACGCCAGATATATGTACGAGTATGCCAGAACTAATGAATATGTGAATGCAAGAGATGCTCTAATGGTGAGTGGAGAATATTTCCGTAGTGAAGAAGCTAGGAAAAAAATTAAAAACCATAACCACAAGTTCTTGAATTCTACAGATAGAATAATAACGGCGATTAAAGGGTACAGTTTCACATTTGATGATCTTAGGCATGGGATGTCAAACTTAGTATGGTATAGGGGTAATATCGATGATTTCAGTCAAGATATTAATCGTATAAATTGGACACTGCTTGTAAACGAATTCGGAGAGAAGCATAACTACATAGAGAAACAGGAGAATAAGTGGGATCGACTAGATAGCAGACACTGGTGGATTGATATTCCAGCACCGGAGATAGAAGTAGCAACGACGGCACAGATTGCGGACAACACCAGACTTGTCAACAGATCAAGATATGAAGACGCTCACGCCGGACAATGGTACGACAGATTTTACAACAGAGGTAGAAACAACAATAGAAATAATAACAGATGGAGAAGATGACAAATCGCCCATGCTTGGACATGGACAAGGTAGTTGAACTTATGAAAGGATACTGCCAAGTTAAGGGTTATGATGAAAATGAAATCGTTGAACTGGTAAAGAAAGGTTTCATCGGTTGGTACAGTCGTTCAGTTGCCACGTGCCTGTTCGTGTTCTGCAAGAATGAGAAGGGTAGTTGGTGTGTTCTGGCATCAGTGAGAGGTGAGGAAGCTGCTGACTTCCAGGGTTACTGGAACTGTCCTTGTGGCTATCTTGACTTTGACGAGACTGCTGCTGCCTGTGCAAGACGTGAATGCTATGAGGAAACTGGCATCGATCTTGATGTCAATAGTCTCAAGTTCATTAACTTCGAGGATGATCCTGTTACTGCCAACAGACAGAACGTGACGTTCAGATTCTACACCATCATCCAGGACAAGAAGACTAGCGACTTCACATTCTCACACGCCCATAACGAGGGAAAGGAAGTTGGTAGGATAGAGTGGATTCCGGTGGAGAACATCCACAGTTATACATGGGCTTTCAACCACGAGAAGAGGATCGACGAGATCTTCAACAAGGCGTTTGAGAACAGCTCCAGTTATCGCTTCTGGAAGAACTTCAAGAAGAATTGGAATAGTTTCTGGCACGAATTTGCATATGGCTATTGATTATGAATTACGGAACGTATAAACCAACAGTACAGGACGTATTTGTTAGATTCCCTGTACATGCAGTGATGACGACATCGCTCAAGAAGAGGGTCGTCGGCAAGAAGTCAGACGTTTATCGCAACTGGCTGATGTTTCTCAAGAAGAAGACACTTATGGACGAGTATATGATATACACGTCGGTGGTCGCTGAGAGGGCTGTGGAGTTTGATACATACGAGAGACTCCACGACTTCTGCAAGGAGTACAGCAAGTTCAGAGTGGTGATGTCCAAGGACAGGATCTACGTCAACTGGGTAGAGCTTTACGAGGAGTTCCGGAAGTTTTTGGAAGATGGTGGATTCTCTCCAAAACCGAAGAAAAAGAGCTTCTGGAGAAGAATTTTCGGGTAAAAATGAAAAAAAGTTGGGTAAAAATTTGTTTTTTTAAATAATTATCCATATCTTTGCACTCGAACAAAATTAGATAAATAACCAAATAAATTTAAAAGAAGAGAGAAATGAAAAAGTTAGTATTCATGTTCGTAGCATTCGTTGCTATGACATTCGCAGCTTGCGGCGGTCAGACACCTGCTACAGCTAGCGCAAACGATTCAGACAGCGTAGTTGTTGATTCACTCGACAGTATCGTTGTTGACTCTGTAGTTGCTGACAGCGTAGTTGCCGAGTAATCTACTAGAAATTACAAACAAGTTAAATAACGTCAGCCTGCACAGAAATGTATGGACTGACGTTTTATGATTTTAATAGGAATGAAGATAATAGATAATAAAAAAGACTACTATGACTACCTCCAGGGTATCCTTGGACAGGATGAACTTGTGGTATATGACAGGCGTGGATCTAAGGTTGTGTCTGAGTCTGAAACCTATCTACCTAACTTTCCAATAGACTACGACGTTTATTTCTGCAAAAAGCCATTCAATTGTGATGAACCTAAGAAAAAAATAAAGGGGTGGCACTCCACCAAATACAAGAACAGAGCAGACAGATGGAATAGTTTCAAATATCGTGACTACATGGAAGAGGGTAGCATATACCATTTATTCCTGGAGGTTGGGTATAACCAGTTCATATTCGAGATCGAGAGATATTTGGATAAGGAAGGGAAACTGCATATGGACACGGATTTGGTAGACCATCGTGAGGTGAAGAAAGATAATAAGAAATCGAAAGCACCATTGTTTATTGGAAAATTGTATTTCAAGTATTGTAACACAATCGATAAGATAGATGGTATTGATAATCCTATACTTGCAGATACCTGGATTCCAAAGTTCATACCACCAACGGATATGTGGAATATGCTCTATGAGTACATTTCTTCTCTGAGGGATAAAGAGTTTACAGATAGTAGAACAAACGACCAACATATTGAATCTCATGGGTTTGACAAGAAAACTAGTTTCAGAAAACGAAAAGTGTAGAGAGAACTACCTAATGGTATCTCACTTTCTCAAGAAGATGGGGTGGTGGCACTACTGGCAGGAGTATGTATACGAAAACCCAGGCGTATTTAGAACCAAGCATTACATAAATGGTATGTGGTTCTATACACGTGATGACGACGTTCACGACGTATTCGGAAACTCTAATTTCAGTACTTTTCTAAGGGATCGTTACGGCATAAAAGTATCTACTGTACTTGATTTGTTCATGGTGTTCACATACGTGTTTTACAGGGAAATACATAATAGGTATTGCCAATCAGTAAATTCGTGGGCATTTAATTATTTAAACAATAACGGATATTTTAAGAAATGGCAAGAAGAAGTAGCATTAAAAAAAGCCAGCGGATTGGCGTAACCGAAAGTGGTGAAATTGCCTTTAATCTGGATGCATTTGACAGACTCTACGATGGTAACATCATCATTACCAAGAGGTTGACAGACAAGGTTATCGAGAAACTTGTTGAATACAAGGACAAGATTATCCTGCATCTGACAGTTACTGGTATGGGTGGTACTCGTATTGAGCCATTTGTCCCAAAGGCTGAGGACACTCACACCAAATTGGTACAGTTATTGGAGGCAGGTTTCCCTGCATCACACGTGGTTATTAGGGTAGATCCTATTGTGCCGACGGAGAGGGGAATGAACACAGCACTTGATGTCATTGCCGCATTTGGTGGTCTTGGTATTAAGAGGCTTAGGTTCTCATTCCTTGACAACTACAAACACGTGAAGAGCAGGTTTGCTAAGGAGGGAATACCAGCATTATACGGCGGTGAGTTTCATGCTCCTCTAGAAGAGCGTTTGGTACACGCCAAGAAGATTGAGGAAGTGGCATGTGATGCCGGGTTTGAGAGCATTGAGGCTTGTGGAGAACCTGGCATAGAAAGCATATCTTGTCTGTCCCAGAAAGATATTGACATTCTAGGTCTCACAGATCAGATTACTCTTGAGGGATCGGCAGAGCAGCGTGAGAGCTGTGGATGCCCTGCTAATAAATCAGAACTGTTGAAGGTAAGACCTCATCAGTGCGAAAATAAATGTTTATATTGTTATTGGAGATAGTTATGAAGATTGATATTGAAGTTGGAAAGGACACATGCCAGTTTATCCTACACAGGTATGGCTATGTGTCAGAGAAAGTTACGTTGTACTATGACCCTATGGCTGATGTTAGGGGAATCGACGACGCTCCAGCCAACGAACTGATAGGAGTTGAGAAGACAGTGGCATACCCAGATGGTAGGAGACCAGAGGTGTTGTCTGAGGCACACCCTCTCATTGAGGACTGTGAAGACATTATGTATGATGACGTTGTGAAAAGTCTGTTCAACAGTTGGTTGTTGAAAACGGTGTTCATGCATGAACCTATTTAACATTGTTTAACTTAAAAATGAGGGATCATATTTTGATTCCTCGTTTTTTTTATATATCTTTGCACAAGAGAATAACCAATTTTATTTTTATGTTTAAGATAATCGCATGTATTAACGAAAAAAGGGTTATCGGTAAAGAAGGTAATCTTCTGTATCACATTAAGAATGATCTTGCCAACTTCAAAAGTATGACAGTTGGCAACGTCGTTGTGATGGGACGTAAGACCTTCGAGAGTCTTCCTGGTGGAAAGCCATTACCCGGCAGGATCAACATCATCTTGACTACGGATGTTGAGTATGCCATAGAACCCGATGACAATGTGTTTATCACCCATTCTGTGCAGGACACTGTTGATCTTTGTGAGGCATTGTTCCCGGACAAGGAATGGTTCGTGATAGGCGGTGAATCTATTTACAAGCAGTTCATGGAGAACGAGCTTGTCTCTGAAATGAGGCTTACCCTTGTCAATGACAATGCAGATGGTGACACATTCTTCCCGGAGTTCTCCGAGGATGACTGGTACACCTACTACAACTCAATGGCGATGGTTAGTAAGCGTGATTACGTTGAAACTTCATTCTATTTCAAGATCCTTAAGAAAAAGAACAGCCAATGACAGACGATACAGCTTCCAAGATATTATCACAGAAGGCAATTGTTTGTAGGGCTGAGAGAAACTGGAATGATAGGGATGAGGAAAAGAGGATCAGTGCAGGTAACAAATACAAGCACATCTTCAAGAAATTCCACATGCCGGAGAACGACTGGAAGAACGACTTTGCCGGGCTTTCCGAGTGCCAGCAGAGCATTCTAATAAAAGGAGAACTTATCAGAACTTACGACAAGCTGCCTAATTTCAAGAAGACGGCGTTGAAGAGACACTTCGGCTTGTCCACATTCTCTACAAAGTGGTTTAAATTGCCTCCAAGTGACAAGAAAATACTGCTTACCTCAATCACGAAATGATACGTTGTGAATCTTCTGGATTCTCCAGAGACTACAGGGACATTGGTTACTTCGTCAAACACGTTAGAAACCTAGAACTTAGGATCAGCCTGTTAAGGGAACTTGGATATAGGATCGGTCTTAATGTGGTAAAAAAAGGAGACAAGGTGATGGACGTAACCATTGGAAAACGTGGTGAGAGAAGAATACAGGTAACACCGCAACTGACCAAGACACCAGTTGCCAAGTGTGTTATACTCGAATAGTGTTAAATTACATTAAAAAACAGTGATTTTTTTGTTTTATTGAAAAAAGAAATATATCTTTGCACAAAATCTTTAATTTTTAGAAACAAATGATTGACTCAAACAAGACAAATGAGAATGTAGGTGCTGCAACCGAGAACGAGGTTCAGCAGGTAGCCGGAACTGTTGTTACTGGTACTATAAACTCAATCGAGAACGGAGAGGCTAAAATCAGTTTTGGCGAGAATGAGGGTGACATCGCTGTTATTCCTATTGCCAAACTCGCTGGCGAGGTTGCCGTTGGCAACGTCGTTAAACTACGTTTGGAAGAGAAGAACGGCAACACAATAGTCACCGAGGTTCTCTCCCACGAAAAGCCAAGTGATGCAGAACCGGAAAAGCCAGAATCTGCCAAGGATGGTGATATCCTAACTGGTACAATCGTTGCCTTGATCGTAAACAATGACGTTACCATTAAGTTCGGTGACGGCAAAGACGAGCGTGGCACTATACCATATACTAAGTTCGATAAGCAGCCTATGGTAGGTGACATTGTGAAGGTGCGCCTTGGTAAGAAGGGTGGTGACAACCTAGTTATTACTGACATCGTATCACACGAGAAGCCAAACAACCTTAGTGAGGCTACAAATGCTGCTGAGGCTGTTCTGGATGAAAGGGAGAAACAGGAGCGTAGCAACGCTGACGATGTGCCATTCGAGGTGGAGTCCCACGAGACTGAGAAGCCTGGCGATGCAGAGAGTGAGCACCCAACTGACGATGAGCCTAACAAGAACATCAAGGCTAAGGTGTTTGCAATTGATTGGCACAACGCCAAGCCAACAAAGATAACATTGACCCTGTTGGACACTGACGAAAGCGTTACAGTCCCACCAGAGGCAATAGGTTTCGAGGTTAAGCCAGGAGAAATCCTCAATCTCGAAATTGAGGAGGACGGCGAGAAGCGTACAATCAAACACGCTCAACGTGTTGCTGATCAGAGTGCATCCGGAGAGGAAGAGACACCTGCCGAGGAAGAGGGTGAGGACGAGATTGAACTTCGCTACATTCCTAAGGAGTTAATGCTTGATGTGATGGCAGTTCCTACCCATAGCAAGTTGGAGTTCCGTATGGTTACTTTCATCATGCAGTGGGCAAGACGCAACAACGTCCAGTATGACTTCGATAGTTACGGTAACATCTACCTCACCAAGGGTAAACTTGAAGAGGGTGAATTTTATCCTTGCGTGACATCACACATGGATACCGTGCAGTACAAGCACGACCCATACATCTACGCTGGTGTGCCTCTGGCATTGACGGTGGAGAAGACCAAGGACGGAGACCACAAGCTGTCTGTAAACAACGAGGGTGGTTCTCTTGGTACTGAGATTGGTATCGGTGCTGACTGTAAGGCAGGTATCGTTATCTCTCTTGCCCTGTTCGACCATATGGAGAAACTTAAGGCTTGTTTCTTCCTCGACGAGGAAACTGGTTGCAATGGTAGTGACCATATGGATCTTGACTGGTTCAAGGATGTGGGTTACGTTGTCGGTTTCGACTCACCAGACCTGTATCGTGCTGCCTGGTGCTGCCAGGGCACTAAGCTCTTCAACTACGAGTTCTACGAGAAGTGGATGAAGCCTGTATGTGACGATTGGGGACTCAAGAACTGCTTCTACTCAGAGCCTTACACCGATGTAAAGAACATCCGTGAGAAGACGGATATCATCTGTATGAACTTCGGTAACGGTGGCTACAACGCCCACAATATGGGTGGTACTGAGTATATGATTATGGAGGACACCGACTATGCTTGCGGTATGGCTATTGACCTTATCGATCATATCGGTTGCACCCGTCATATCCTTAAGCACAAGAAGAAGGGTACTACTGGCTATACCAAGGATTCGGATGGAACTTGGGACAGGAACGACTACGACATGGACGATGACAGGAAGTTGGAGGCACTTGGTGACAATACTCGCAATAGATGGAGTGTCACACACACGTCTTCATCTTCAAGCAGCAGCTCTTCTAGCAGCAGCTCTTCAAGTTCGTCATCTTCAAGCAGCAGTTCAAGTTCTTCATCTTCTGCCTCACAGACCAAGCCTGTAAGCAAGGAGGATGAGATCAAGTTCGAGACTGTGAAGTATATTACAATGAGATATGAGAGTCATATCTCTGCTATCAAGGAAGAGGTTCTGGATAGTATCAAGGAGCTGTGTGCTTCTAAGGAGATTGATCCTGCCGATTTCGAGAGAGCAATTGCAACTAGATTTAGTAACGAAGTAAAATTCTAATCTAATATGATAGGAACTAATGTAAGGGGACTCAGACACCTGTGGAGGTTGTCTGATTCCTCTCTCAAAGAGATATTAATCAATTTCAGAGACTACGGCTATTGCTTCTGTCATGTCTTGAAGACAAAGAGCGATTCACCGTTTGGCGAGAGGTTGGTTATCTTCAACACGCACTACAACTGGGGTAAGAAAGCTATCAATGAGTTTCTCAACTCAGCGTTTTTGAGTGACAGCGAAATCAAATATGTCTCTCAAAACTATTCACGTGTCATAGAGTTTACAAGTCCAAGGCAGAGGGAAGAGTTCCCTTACATCTATGACATCACAATGCTGCCGGACAACTTTGAGGAAGAATACAAGAAATTCCTGTCTGCAAACGCTAAGATGATCCGTACTCTCACAGGTAAGTATGGGTATGAGTCAAACCAGGCGTTCAGCAAACGTGCATTTATGTACACCGATGGTTCCAAGAACTTCTATCAGTGGGCTATAGGAACATATTTCCAGAACGGCACATCCATGACATCGATCCGTAGGATTATGGGTTGGAACGAAATGTACGGACAAATGGCTAAGAATCTTAGGAAGAACACGATTACGGCTTACACATCAAACGATGATATTATGTCTCTGTCTGAGGAACTTCTGGCACTCAGAAGGGAGAAGCGTATCAACGACGTAATCAGTATGTTCAATACAGCCCAGAAGAGGATTCTGAGAGCCAAGGCTGCTGAATTCAGTGACAAGGACAAGGAAACCCTGTCAAAGTTCTATCGTCTCAGTGAGACCAAGAAATCCAACTTTATCCGTAAGATGTCAACCATCGAGGACTACGATGAAATTATGCGTCAGATGCGTCATCTTACCTCTATCCACTTCGATTGGAATAAGGACTCATTTATGGACTTTATCTCAAACGTTGAGGGTATGAAGTATGAGACCATCTATGATAATGGTGATGTGGTTCTTATCAAGGTTGAAGACTACGAGACTGTCAAGAATCTGGCAAAGACAACCAACTGGTGTATCTCAAAGAACAAGACCTACTGGAACAACTACGTGGAGCACAGGAATGACAGCACTCAGTATATGGTGTTCGATTTCTCGAAGAAAGAGGATGACCTTCTCTCTATTGTAGGCTTCACTACGGAGTATAACAGAGGTATCGTTCACGCTCATGATTTCACCAACAATGACATTATGAAGTCAAACGATAGTTCTGAGAGACAGTTCTTGAAATCGTTCATCAGCAAGTTCAATAGCGAGAGTGGTATCTATAACGTATTGAAGAACTGTGGTATCGACATTACCCTGGTCGCTCAGTACGACAAGCCACTATACGAGTGGAACAAGGAGACTATGTACAAGTATCTCTACGAGTGCGTCAACAAGAATAACGTGGATGTGCTTCACGATGATGACAGGCTTGTTGCTATTTCAGTAAAGGATAGCAACATCAGATACTTCCTTGGTGATACCTATATCGATAACGTCGGTGGAGAAAACTGGAGTTGCCAGCACATCATCTTTATGGACTTCGGTATGAGCGAGTATGATCCTAACAGGATTCAGTTCGCCATTATCAGAAACAACGACGGAGACCAGGAGGACTATTGTATGGCACTCTACAATGAACATACAGAGGGCGTTAATGCGTCATTTGAGACGAAGCTTAGTCAGTATAGTCTCCCTTACGACATTATCAGAAGATCTGACAACATCTATGTCAAGATCAATGGTGCATTCCGTTCATATAACACTCCGGTATTGAAACAGTTGTTCAATGGTATCAAGAAGAATGTTCTGGAAGAGGTTATCTACGATTACATAGGTAGTGAGACGGCGATTAACATGATTTCGTCTAGTATCACAGAGTCTATGTCATTCGACATGCTGGATGTGTTCTACGACAACGGCATCACACTGACACCGTTATTTGACTCATCACTTGTTAACGTTCTTATCAAGAATGTTATGAACTCTATGATAGCTCATGGAAGGAATGGTGCAATGGGTGGAGAGTTCAGATCTCCTACCAAGGAAGACATTGACAGGTTCTTCAACAACGACTGCAATACTATCGACGAGGCTTTCTATATCGGTTCATACCTTGTCTTGAAGAAGATCATCAAGACGGAGAAGGGTGGTAAGAAGCCTAACAATATGTACAGGAGACTTACTAGCATCATTCTTATGAACCGCAGAAAAGCTGAGGTGTTCGATGAACTTCTGATGGATATTGCCGATCAACTCAATTTCAAGGAGGTACACGATACGGTGAATGCCTGGGTAAGTTACGCTTGTATTCATGGTAGTGACAGGATGAAGGAGTATGCAGAGAAGAATGTCCTCACCAACAAGTATGCAAAAGAAGTCTGGGATAACATATCTAATCGTTTGAATGGTATCACGGAGATACCTAGACCTCAGTATCGCATACATGATGAAGATCTGGGTATTCCTGCCGGACAGATAGAGGAAGAGCAGGAACTTCCGGATGACTTTGAATTCATGGACGAAGAAGATGAAGAGTTCATCGACGAAGACGGTGGAGACGAGGTATTCGACGAGGAAGAGGCTATTGCCCCGGCAGAGGTAGAAGCAGGTCCATTCTAAACAACATGGGGGATGTTTCGTGGCATCCCCCATTACAAAGCACTTAGAACAATGGGAAAGTTTATATATCTTTTTGTGACGATTTTTTGCACTTTGTTTTTCTTCAACTACAAGTATAGCAAGGGCATAAGAATTATTGCATTCAGAGAGGAAGAAACCCCGATGGAAGCTATATGCTCATTCATTATGATGGTAGCCATTGCACTGCTTTGGGCATTTTATTTCGTCATGAAATTTTAAAGTTTATTAACATCGAAAATTTTGGATTTAAATAAAATATCCATATCTTTGCACTATAGAAACAAAAACATTTAATTGATTTATAAAGATGACTTACAACAAGAAACAGATGCAGCCGTTGATTGACAAGTTCCAAATCAATCCGGAGACTAACAAGCTTTTCGCTAAAATCATCGAAATGTATGACAATCAGCCTAACTACCAGATATGGGCAGTTAAGGGTGTGTTTAGCAAGGCCTTCGATTTCGAAACTCTTGCTAAGATCCACGATTGGGCTGCGCTCAATCAGACGATGATCAAGAATCTGGAGAAGAAGAACATTGTCTCTTATTCTAACAAGGCGGCTATCACACAGTTGCTACACGAAATGACTGCGCTTGACAACGTAGCCATTATCAAGGACATTATCTCTCACTTCAATACAGAGCAGAGAAAGAAGCTTACCGAGGCTATCTTGCCACGTGAGCTGAATGGTCTGGAGGCTTACCAAGACCAGAATGTGAAGGTATGGGGTGAAATCTTCTCTAAGTTTGATCGTCTGCCAGCATTCCGTAAGACCAATTTCTATAACAGGGCTTCCGAGATTCGTGACGTTGCAGAGTTGCAGGGTCTTATCAAGGACGCTCTGGAGGCTACCTACAGATGGGACAAGGACGACCTCCTCGCATACGTGGAGAACAACACTAAGGGCTGTGACGTGGTATTTAACCAAGGTCCTTACGTTATCCTGCGTATCCCTAACTTCGAAATGAGTAAGAAGCTTTGCGGTGGTGGTCGTACACAGTGGTGTCTCACTATGGAGAAAGACCACTGGAACACCTACGTGGGTCGTAGTGCTGACCGTGACCAGTACTTCCTCTTCGACTTCACACGTCGTGAGACTGACCCATTCGCCCATATCGGTTTCACAATCCAGAAGGGCTATGGTATCGTAGAGGCACAGAGCTGTGACAACGAGCGTATGATCAACGACTTTAGCAATGGTAGGGAAACCCTCAACATCAATACTGCCCTTGCAAAGGTTGGTGCTAAGATGAGCACGTTCATCCACCTCGACAAGTCTGCCGAGTTCAAGTGGGATATCCAGTCTATGCTGGAGTATGTGAAGAAGAACCCAGGTCACTATGCAGTCGCATACGAGAAGGATAACAGATATGTCCTCAATTGTCTCTCACACGAGGGTCTGAGGAAGATTGCTGGACACACTATGGTTCGTCTGAACGAAAACCCTGTTGACCAGAACAATAAGGTATATGTCATCCTCGACATGAACCTTCCTGTTAACGACGACAAGGCTATGATTATCATGAGGTATCAGAAAGACCAGTACGGTGACGTTACACTGAAAAGCAGCAGAGACCTGTTCAATGCTGACCTTATGAACGGCAAGTACCTCAACGAGATCGGCATATCTCCTAACGACTTCTTGAACCGTGAGGCTATCGACCCATCCATTATGCTCCACAAGCTCATTGACGAGCATGATGAGATCGGTGCTATCAAGCTCATCGAAGAGAATATGGACTCTATCGATGTCAACTACGAGTTCAACATGAGGATTCCTGTATTCGGAGCACTCAACGCAAATATGTTCAAGCTATTTGCTAAGATGGTGTCACATCCTAAGTTCAACTCGAAGGTTGAGGATGGTTTCGGTGAGACCCTTCTCCAGTCACTCCTGTACATGTACAGTGCTGACGAGGTTACGTCTTCATCAGAGGACGAGAAGAGCCTGGTTGATATGATTACCGCTATCCTTGATAACAGGTCATTCGACTTCAACGCCCGTGACCTCAGCGGTGACACAGCCCTCACAATCGTATGTGAGTATCCGAAGATGGCTTGGATCGCCAAGAGACTCATCAGCGACAGAAACGTTGATGTGAACCAGGCTAACTCATTCATGCTCAGCCCTGTGGCAATCTGCATCACAAGCAAGAACCTCGACATCCTCAGAGAGCTTGGTAAACGCCCAGATCTTGTTCTGAGGGAAGAGGACAAGAAGTTGGCTAAGAACAATGGCATAAACCTCGACGAGTTCATCAAACCGGACAATTCGCTTCTGGACGATGTGAACTCTATGGAGTCACTGCTTAGCGAACTTGAGAGTGCAGCAACAGTTGCAGCAGGTTAACAGAATTAAGTGGTGTGGTACAAACTACACCACTTTTTTTCTCTTAAAATTTGCATTTTTAATTTTTTTTATATATCTTTGCATTAAAGGTATGTTTAACAATTAAATCTCAACCAACAATGAACATTTATGATTTTAGCAAGACTATGAAGGTATTCTTCTGTGGTGGCTCAGCAGATGACCAGGAGGGTCTTCTGAGTAAGCTACAGGAGGGACTGAAAAATGGTATAGAGACTGCCGTCCACCCAAAGGAACTGGAAAGGCAACAGAGACTCAACAACAGGAGATTCAGACGTTATAGAGACGGTAGCCATAGTGGATATGCCGTCGGTTCTCCTGCTGTTACAATATCAAGGGGTAATGGCAGATACAACGATTCTGTCATATTCGTATCCGGAGGTTTCGGTTTCGGTACTAAGGATGACAAGTTCTTCGAGGATCTCCTCACGAAGATGAATGAACTTCTTGCAAAGAACAACTCTAATCTGGTGTTTGTTCGTGGATGCAACGATAATCCGTCATATTTCACTAAGAACAACCATATGTTCGACCACCTCAAGAATGTAATACTAGCTGAGGATTATTCAATAGTGAAACTCGATGGGTTCGATTGTCTCTGTGTTGGCGGTAGTTTGCCAATTGACAGACAGTGGAGGATAGAGCAGGGTAAGAGGCTTGGAAGGAATCTGTTCTTTGAGGGCTGCAACACCACATTCAACCAGGAGTTGATTGACGAGGCGGTGAATAACAACAATATAGCTGTTATTATCAGCAGTGATGCTCCTACATTCCTGCCACCATACGTTGACAACTCACGCAATTCAAAATGGGTAGAGGGAGACAAGAACATCATACGTGATCTGACAGAGCAGAGACTCGTCATGGATCATATCTACGGCGAGGTTACAAAACTCAACAAGAAGCCTTACGTGTGGTGCTACTACTCAGTCAATGAAGATGGTAACACCATCAGCAATACGAGGTACACATCATCTTCTTCACCATATTCTATGTACGATGTCAACAACATCTGCGAGGATGTGTTCGGACACCTTCTGAATGGGGAGAGTGATGGTGGTGGAAAAAAGAAGATCCAACTGAAAAAGATGGCTTCCTCAAATCGTGTGGGATACGCAACAAACCAGCGGGTAGCACCAGTAGAGCCATTTAACCCATACGATAATGCAGGCCGTGGAATCAACTTCGATCCAGCAGTATTAGGTGAACTTGGACTAGATCCAGGTGAACCAATAGAGCCAATCGGAACACTGGATCACCCGGTAGAAGCAGCAATCTTTGAACAGAGGACTGAGGAAATTGCTGCTAGATTACATGCATTCGATGGAATGAACGGTGTTAGGGTAGAAGATCTACAACCAGTTGCCGTGAACCAGATACGTGCTGAGAACGATTATGCCATTCGGTATACACTGGATAATATGACTATCACAACAGATGGTATTCCAACCATTGCAGTAGCAGACACTAACCAGGGTGGTGTTGTTCACGAATAATAACAAGTCTAAACATTTAAAGAATGGCACAGACAAATAGTAAATTCTTCTCTGTTATGGTCGTAGGGGATGACCCTAAGACCATAATGGAGGATTATTGTGTTGACAAAAAGGTAGAACCATACGTGAAGTATAAGTTTCTACAAGCAGAGAAATACAAGGACGCTGCCATAAAAGTGTCACAGAAGCTCTTAGACGACGCTTCCCTTACAATGATAACCCCTCAGATGAAACAAGCGATTGAGGACAACGTAAAGAGGCTTAAAATGCTCTCTACATTCGACTACTACCAGCAGCTTACGAAAGGTATGTACTACGACGAGAACGGCAATGCCCTCTCAGACAAGAACCCTAACGGAAAATGGAAGACAGCCCACATAGGCAGAAACTTCTCTCTCCCACTTATCACCCACGACGGAAAGGAGGTTTACTCAGCACGTGCAAAGGACGTTGCCTGGGAGAGAATGCACCATGTTAACAAAGAGGTGTATGAGGCTGCTTGGGAGATAGTAGTGGAAGGAAGAGAACCAACCACCCCGGAGGAAGAGAAGATCAAACAGTCGATGGGAGACAAACAGGTATATTTCTCCAAATTCCGTGATAAGGAACACTATGTCAACTATTCAACTGCATATTGGAATTTTGCATATGTGGATAGCACGGAGTGGGTAGATATAAGTCAGAATAACGAATCTGCGTGGATCGAACACTTCTATGATTGGTTCGTTACCAAACTCAATCCGGATGATCTCGTATCGATTTACGAATGCACGATAAATGAGGATGATTAACAAACTTTAACGTGGGATATTTGGTTATCTCACGTTTTTTATATAACTTTGCACAAAAATTCAATTCAATATGCAAATAAACGAAATAAGTTTGGAATTTAAACAACTACACCGGAAGTTCATCAATGACTTTAACCTTCCATTACAGGTTGTACAAGAGCCGTTCTTCCATGAGAGATTGACACTTCTCGAAGAGGAATACGGTGCTCAGACAAAGTATCTTGCCCTCAGTGAGACACTTAGGGATCACTTTGATAGTAAACCTGGTAAGTTCATGGAATATGGTCATAGCCTGGCAGATAAGATCATCGGATCTATAATAAACTCCGATGCCTACAAGAATGATTTTCTGTCTAAGCTTCCTACCAAGAAGGAGGTTGAACTGATGACAAACGAGATTAAAGGCAAGATTACCAAGGGCAGAAAACTCTACACCCAGGAGCAGGATGGTTGTATGTTTGTCTCATTCGATATGAAGACTGCTAATTTCCAGCTTATGAAGTATATGTGCCCTGCCATTCTCAAGGACGAAGGCTCATACGAGGGTTTCATCAGCAGATTTACCGACATTGATTACTTCAAGGTGGCTAAAGGTCTTCGCCAGACTATATTCGGTAAGATTAATCCACAAGATGTATCAAATGCCGAGTTTATCAAGAGTTGTGAGTTTGCACTTAATATGATGGATTCTCTTGAAAGACGCAAGTATGAGCCTTATTCTCTGAATAACGACGAGGTTATCTTCAAGTTCAAGGGAACTGAGGAAGAGTTCCTAAAGGATGCACAGAACTCCCTAATATCACTGGTTTCACTGGATTGTATAGTATTCAAAGTGGAGAAATTCAAACTCCATGCAAGGAAGTTCCAATTGGCTACCTCAGAGCAGGAGTTATGCGTATTTGAGAAAGAAGACATTTTAAAGCCCGACAAGCGCAAGATTTTCTGTTGCCCTGCAACTTACTACCCACAGGTGTACAAACTCCTTCACGGGCTTGAAATTGAGGGGGACGACCTCGTTTTCTACTACGAACATGAACTGTGTAAGTTCTTAAATCCGTTAAAACTGATTAAGTAAATGAACGATATTCTATTTAAACACGCCGACGAGAAAGTTATTGCTGTAACCAAGAAACTGGAGAAGTGGTTAAAGGGCAGCATATTCGAGGATAAGGTATACTATGTCGGTGGCTGCGTAAGAGACCTCATTCTTGGCAAACCTGTCAAGGATATTGACATCGTTGTAGAAATGAAGAATGGTGGTCTTATGCTTGCCAACTACCTGGCAGTCAAGGACGGATCATGGGTTATGGATAAGAACCCTGTAGTCTTTGAGACCTACGGAACTGCAAAGTTTGAGTTCCGCAAAGATCCTCAGTGTGCAGGTATCGAGATAGAGTGTGTGCAGACGAGAAAGGAGCAGTACCACAAGGAGAGCCGTAACCCAGACACTGTGTTCGGCACTATCCAGGAGGATGCTATGCGTCGTGACCTCACTATCAATGCAATGTACTACAACATCACCAAGGAGGAGATTTGTGACTTCACTGGTAGCGGATATCACGATCTAGCACACAATGTCATCAAGACACCTTGTGACCCGGACATTACTTTCAGTGATGACCCACTGAGAATCCTGCGTGTGATTAGGTTCTCTGCAAGACTCAACTGGGGTATCAACAAGGAGACGTGGCTTGGTATGGTGAAGAACGCCTACAGAATTAACATTATCTCACAGGAGAGAATCACAGACGAAATCAGCAAGATCCTCACTTGTGACCATCCTAGCGTGGGAATGAGGAAACTGCTCTACTGCGGCATTCTGCATAGAGTACTGCCGGACATCTACGATATGCAGTTCTCCTTCGAGTCAAAGAATCCGGCGGTGTCAACGTTTGACCACACCATGAACGTGCTTGATGCCATCATTGACAACCACATCGAACACAGGCTTGCAGCTCTGTTCCACGATGTTGGTAGGGCTATGGCTGAGAGTGACAGGACAGTATCGCCAAACCAGTTCAGTGCTGATGTGGCAATGGCTGACCTGCGCAAGATGAAATATCCTAACGACGTGGTAAACGCTGTGGCTTGTGCTATCAGACATCACGAGTGGTTCTCAACCTATACCGAGGGATTCCTGCCACCAGACAAGAAGATTAGGAAACTGATGAACTCTTGCGGTGACAACCTTGGTATCACTCTGGATCTTATGAATGCCAATAACCAGTGCCGCACCTTCAACAAGAAGAAGACCCAGGTACTACAGATTATGAGGCGTATCGAGGAGCTGGACGAAGTGGAGGAAATGACCAATGTGAAACTGCCCGTTGACGGCAACGACCTCATCAAGGAGCTGGGAATCAAGAAAGGCCCTATCATCGGTGTAATTCTCAATGAGCTGAAAGAAGACTATTTCGAGAACCCGGAGATCACAAAAGAGGAATGCTTCGAGAAAGCAAGAGAAATTGTTATGAGTCTGGCGGTCTAACTGACTGCCAGATTCTTGATATATAATAATATTATATTAAAATATATTAAATATTATATATAATACTTTTATATTAGAAAAATTTTCTATATCTTTGCATTATAATGGAGATAGTAGACAAAGTTCGTGTTACCGGGAGGGGCAACATAGTCATAGTTGACAACATTAGAGAGTACCCCCTTCATATAAACGACAAGGTGAGAGTTCGAGACCTACAATTTGAGATTACAGGGATCGAGTTTGCCGAACATATGAGACACGGCGGTCTGATCCTACGTCCAAACGACAAAGTTGAAGAAATTAAAATAAACGATAAAATAGAGAAAGTTATGAGTAAAATGTATCTTGGAATCGATAACCAGGACGGTTTTCGAGAGGGTGGAAACCTTGCAGTGAAGGGTGGAACTAAGTGCGGTGACCTGCAAGCTGAGTATTTGAAGAAGAATAAGGACATCTATGCCGTTGTTGGCGAGACTGTTGACTGGCATCCATCGACCCACTGCTCATTCAAGGAGAATGGAGGTCAGTGGCCGAACCATTGTGAACAGTTCACAAAGGACGCTGCCATCTATCAGCCCCTGTATGACGTTCTCAAGACGTGCCCTAACTTCACGGTGTTCACCAAGGGCTGTGACGAGGATCATGAGGAGTACTCAGTCTTCAAGAATGAGAAGTCACGTGAGAGAATCCTCAAGCTCGTAGAACTCTACGATATTGACGAGATACACGTAGGTGGTATAGCATACGACTACTGCGTAGCTGATACCGTTAAGGATGGTCTGCGTTACCTTCCTAACGTTAAGTTCGTGGTGTTCGGTAATTTCTGCCCGGCAATTGCCGATGAGACTGCCATCGAGTTCACTAAGTTTATTGAAAGCAGTGAGAGAGTATGTCTAATGGAAGGATAGAAATCCCTATGGACGAGTACAGGGGAATGAAAGAGCGTATTGAAGAGCTTGAGAAGACCCTTGCGTCCAAGGATAAAGAGATAGAGATATTGAAGGATAAATGTCTTACGGTTGAGACTCAACTGGATGACATTGCCTCATTATCTCTTGTCGAGAGAGTGTTCAATTGGGGTTCTAACCTAAAATCAATTGTAGGTAATGAATAACACAGCCATAAAGATTTCGGCTGAGAAAAGCGGCTTTGATTTCGGTACTACTGAAAGATCCCAGGAACTTGTCAGAAGGGTATATTATGTAATGAAGCGTAAAGGTATCTTCTACAGGTTCACAAGGAATTTCATACCTATGAGGGGACTGACAGCAGTGGGTGAGGACAGGGCAGTACACAAGAACTTCTGCACTGGCGAGGCTGTTCATATTGCCAACGTGAAATACATACCAGAACCGCCTGGAATTTCTCTTTCCAAACCAAAGACGAAATTCATACCGAACATACTAGCCGAACTTAACATGATAGATGCCATGCTACATACAAGGTGGCATGACAACGGTTTTTTCTGGTTTGATTTTGGCGATTATATAGATGGATATGCCGAGGAAAGAAGGCTTGCATCAATTGAGAGATCTAATGTTCTTGGGTATTATACTGAATATTATCTAAAAGAACGTAAGAAAGATCAGAATGTTAAACCAACAAACTTTGTGGTGGAGTTTGCATTCGGAATGATAGGTGTGTGCCTTGCAACCGTTGTGTTCTTCTCACTTCTGTCAATCTTTGTCCCAGGAATGGTGGTTCTGATGTTCTGCTTTGTCATCTTCATACTAGCAGCACTTGCTCTGTGCATGTTGTGGGATTAAGATTTATTAACACCAAATATTTTGGCAATTCAGTTTTTTTCCTTATCTTTGCACCCGAAATCAAAGATAAGAGTATGAAACAGATCGATTACAGAGGTTTGTATGAGTCAAGCACAATGCTACTCCTCTACAACGTCGTTAAGGACATTGCAGCTATTGTTTCCGCAGTAGGCATGGTGAAGCTCACCAGGAAGAACAAGATCGCTTGGAATGGTCAGAAGATTACAGGGGTGATTCTACAGGAGGAAGGCATGTTCATCGTTATGGACAATAAGATCATCTTCGAGATTTCGGATGAAGATCCGGACTTCAAGGAGTTCTCCTCAAACCCTCTAAACGTAGTGACTCTATACGAGAATATTATTAAGGAATTAAAGTTAACTGATAAAAAAGATAAAAAAGATGGAGACGTACACAAAAATTGACACAATCTACAAGAGATACCAGTTCAGTGGTAAGGATTGCCCTAACCAGAAGTGGTTGAAGTTCAGAAACAAGATTATCCTTGGCGTTTTCTCAAACATCGAGGCTAAGTATCTGTTTGACTGCATGTGGGAAGCATACAGCAAGATCGATGGTACTAACTCCAAGATTGCTTTCTTCCCATCAACTGGTGATATTAAGGTCGGTGGTAAGACTGACAACGCCGAGTCCATTCACGGACAGTTCGAAATGCTCCAGAAGATCGGTGACAGAATCCAGCCGGAACTCGTGAAGATGTTCCCGAAGGAGTCTGCTAGGTATGCTCCTGTGAAGAACAAAGAGACCAATAAGGTTCAGTATTATCTGGAGGCTGCTGGTGACGCACTGATTGAACCAAAGACTGGATTCTGTGGTGTGGAACTTGAGGAAGTTCCAGTCTACATTTATGGTGAGTATTTCGGCACTGGTGTAAACAAGGTAGGTAATCGTTACATTCAGAACGGAAACGACTTCCTCGTGTTCGACATCCGTCAGCAGGGATGGTGGCTTCCAAGGGAAAGACGTGAGGCAATCTGCAAGGGTCTTGGTTTGGAGGGTGTACCATACATTGGCAATATGACACTGCGTAACATTGAGCAGCAGGTGATGTACGGATTCACTACCCAGTATGAGAAAGCTGCTGACAAGGCAAACCTTATAGAGGAGGGTATTGTTGCACGTCCTGTCATCCCTCTGTGTGATGGTGGTGGAAAGCGTATCATCGTCAAGGTGAAGTATTGCGACTACGTTGAATATAAGCGTGTCCGTGATGAGTTCACCGACGAGGAGTTCAGAGAGTTCAGTGAGTGGTACAAAACTATTGAAAACGTATGATTGAGGTAGGTCCTGATTACGAGTATGACGACTATGGTGACTACGGCATTTCGTTTCTAAAGTCTAGGAAGTCAAAGAAGGTGAAGAAACCCAGGAAGCCCATTGTAATCCAGTGGAGGAAACTGTTTAGACTCTTCTTTAGACTAGCTCTCATAGCACTCATAGTTGGCAGTTGTACCCAAAGCATATCATGGCTTGGGGAAATGGGTATGAGTTCTTCAAGGCGATACAAGCCGGACTACTATCGTCAACACAATTACCAATATAGGAATTACGACGAGGGGGAATACAAGCCTCCTCGCAGTTCCACAAGATACAATGAGTATCAACAGCCAATAGAGGAAGACGAAGACAACAATACCTATTATGGATACTAATTTCACATATACATTTAGTAACGGAGTAGAGGAAAAGCTTCCTTTCAGAACAGGTGATTTGGTGCAGATAATAAGCAGTGGAGGAATTTATCCAGCATATATATCAGCGTTTGTGCATTTCACTGGATCAACAGCAATTCCATATTATTGTGAATCAAAGAATAACTTTGCTTTACCCACAACCAGACTGTTCAAGGTAATGGGCATTGCAGAACACAATATATGGAATCAACTAGTCTGTTACCTAATAGATAATGAGAAACGTGGGGTTGTTATAGAAGGTGCTAGTGTGAAACCGTTCAAAGTATATCCTCTGAGAGAAGGAGAAAACGAAAAAATAAAATTAGAAAAAATAGAAACATATGAAGCAGATTAAGCGAATTATCAATCATTTTCTGGACGACGACCTGTACAAGATTACAATGTGTCTTGCCGTCCTCGTGAACTTTCCTAAGGCATGGGTAATCTATGAGTTCGTAGACCGTGCTAAGTTGATTTATCCGAAGGGCTTTGCCGACGAGGTGAACCGCCAGATCAAGATGCTGGAGGACGTGGTAATCACAGAGCAGGAGATAGCCTTCATGAAGCTGAGGTGTTACTTCCTCCCGGAGTGGTTCTACACGTTCCTACGTGGCTTCCGCTACAACTCCAAATATGCTATTGCCTGGCAGGATGCAGAGGGACATCTGGGTATCAAGTTCGAAGGTCCTTGGTGGCATACGATTCTGCTTGAGGTGAAGGTGCTTGCAATCGTCTCAGAGTTGTACTACATTATGACCCAGAAGGACATAGCATTCGACTACGACGCTTACTACAAGAAGTCATACCAGAAGGCTTACAAGTTGCTTGAGGCTGGTGTTACCTTCACTGACTTCGGTACTCGCAGACGTAGTTCGTTCCAGACCCAGGAGGTTGCTATCAAGGCGTTCAAGGATGCCTATGAGTCAAAGGATTGGGCGAATACCACAGGAGGTAAGTTCGTAGGTACTAGCAATGTGTACCTCGCAATGAAGTATAACCTAATTCCTGTTGGTACGATGGCTCACGAGTTCGTATGTGGTATCGCTGGTCTGAACGGTGGCCCTACCAACGCCAACAAACTGGCAATGGAGGCTTGGGACAGAGCCTATCATGGTGCTCTTGGTGTATATCTGTATGACTCCTACGGATTCGACATCTTCCGTCTGAACATCAACGAGGCTTATGCCAACCAGTTCAAGGGCATGCGTGTGGATAGCGGTGACAACTTCGAGCAGCTCAGCAACATCATCCAGATGTACAAGGAGTTCAACATCAACCACAAAGGTAAGCAGGTGATCTTCTCCAATGCCTTGGACACCGACAGAACAATCCAGATTCACAATTACGCAAAGAACGTGTGTCTGCCTAGCTTCGGTATCGGTACACACTTTACCAATGACTGGTCTGGAATTGCAGACGGCATCGATCCGATGAACATTGTCATCAAGCTCGTGGCAATCAAGGAGTGCGAGGAGTGGCCGTTCTACAACGACACCTGTAAACTCTCAGAGGATGAGGGTAAGCACACAGGAAAGCATGAGGTTGTTATGCGTTTTATGTCGCAACTACCTCAGTATAAGAACGAGTATGATAAGATGAGAATTGCAGAGATAGCGAGGTATACCCCGGTGCATTAACAAAGATTAACGTGGAGGATTTTGTTTTCTCCACGTTTTTTTATATCTTTGCACATATGACTAATAAGGAATTTCTTGATAATTTGAAAGAGGGTGATTTCATAACCGCAGTCCATATAACAACTGGTGGTAAATTGGTTGCTTGCTTTGACAGTTATCGTGAGCGTGATGATATGCTTGATGGTAGATATCACACGATATACACTAAGTTCTTTATCGGTTATATAGGACGCTTTGCAATGGGTATTCCATTTGGATGCCACGACGGATATACCCGGTTGAGAAGAGCGACACTTTGTGAGACGTTTAAGATAATAGATGAACTTAGGATAAATGGATATACGTACAACAGAAAAACAAAACAGATATGCAAAAAATCTGTTTGATGGACTTGAGAAAGACGAGTTCAAAGGTAGGGAATACACTGTTGCATACCCAGAGGAAGGCGACATCGTTAGGATAAACCTGCATACACAACAGGAGGTCTTTATCACCTCTCCCTGGGGGAAACTGGAAAAGTTGAGAGATCATTTTGTGCTGATGTGGCCTAGCGGTGAGAGAATCATTAAAAACGGATACATACGCCCCGACAAAAAACAAGCATATATAGTCAATTGTTATGGTCTTGACCTTGGTGGAAGGTTTGGATGGGGTGGCTTGTGTTATGTCCCAGAGTCCGATATAGTGGTTAAGCCAACGATGATAGACCTGTTTGAATTCGGAGAAGGATTGAGGATGGCAGGTAAAATCTACGACAGGAAGAGAAAGATAATAATGGATAAAAGAGAATACCTTTGCAAGATAGTCAATGGAAAAAAATGGTAAAAAGGATTTATTTCACGAACAGGAATATGACATCATCGAGCCTAAAGAGGGTGACATCGTGAGGATTAACATACACAATAATGATCTTAGATCATGGGCTAAGCGTGATTATTTCCTCACCATATGGCCTCCAAAGTCGAAGGTGTATGACGGTGGGACTATCAGAGGAATTAGGCATGTGTCTGTTGCCGGAATACGCTCAATAAATCTTGGTGGACTTCTTACGTGTGGATCGATAGGATTTGCTGAGGATACTGCCAAATATGTCAAGCCCACAATACATGACCTGTTTGAGTTCTCCTATAGACTAATGGAGGAAAGGTTAGTATATTCAAAGAAGCAAAAGAGAATAATGCCTCTGAGCGTTACAAGCCTTATGAGGCAGGGCAGAATAAAGGTGAAAGATTATAAACTTAAAATAGAAGGAAAATGAGAGTAACAGAAAAATGCGTCTACTTCTGGGGTGACTTCCCATCAAACTGGTATCCTGCCAGATTCACGGTAGACAGAGACGGTAAGGAGCTTGAGTTCTTCAACTCAGAGCAGTATTTTATGTATGAGAAAGCTGTTGTGTTCGGAGACGAGGAAACTGCTATGAAGATTCTCTTCGAGGGCAAAGATCCAAAGAGGGCTAAGCAGCTTGGCCGCCAGGTAAAGAACTATGACGACAAGGTGTGGGCACAGGTGCGTTACCAGATTATGGTGTACGCCAACATGCACAAGTATCTCCAGAACAAAGACCTCAAGGATATGCTCCTCAACAAAGAGTTTGATGGTAAGAAGTTTTGTGAAGCCAGTCCCATCGATATTGTATGGGGCGTTGGTCTAGGAGAAGATGACCCGTTAATAGACGACGAGAGTAATTGGCGAGGACAAAATCTATTAGGTAAGGCTCTAGATGAAGTCAGAAATACTCTGTTGAAGTTAAAAGAATAATTTTATGTAACTCCTATTGATTTTTTATGGGGTATGTGTTATATTTATAATAAAGCATATACAACAATGAAAAAATTAACTACGGAGGAGGTCATCAAAAGAGGAAAAGAACTCTATGGTGATGTGTATGATTATTCAAAAACAGAGTACGTGAACATTGACACCAAAATCACAGTAATTTGCCAAATACACGGAGAATTCCAGGTTAGACCAGACCATTTCTTTGAGGGCCACGGGTGTCCTAAATGTGGAAGTGAGCGAGGTGGCGATAAAAACAGAATGTCTCTAGAAGAGTTCATTAGACGAGCAAGAGAAGTTCACGGAGACAAGTATGATTACTCAAAGGTAGAGTATACTGATGCAAGAACAAAAATTCGTATCGTTTGTCCAGAACACGGAGAGTTTTGGCAGAGACCACATCAGCATCTTAAAGGAGTAGAATGCCCGAAATGTGCTCACAGGAGTTACAAATACACTACTGAGGAATTTATTCAACTCGCCAGAGGAATACACGGAGATAAGTATGACTATTCTAAAGTCAACTACGTTGATAGACTGACACCAGTGTGTATTGTGTGCCCAGAGCATGGTGAGTTTTGGCAGAAGCCAAGAGAGCATTTTAAAGGTTATGGATGTCCTATTTGTCACGAGAGTATTTTGGAAAAAGAAATTGAAACTCTATTAGTAAACAATAATATAAATTTTGAAAGGCAAAAACGTTTTGATTGGCTAAGAAATAAATGGCCTATGCCAGTTGATTTCTATCTACCAGAATACAATGTTGCGATAGAGTGTCAAGGTGAACAACATTTTGGTGAAAGAGAGTTTTTCAAGAAGTATATTTTCGAAGAACGATTAGAGTTAGACCTATTAAAAAAGAAATTGTGCGATGAAAATGGAATTAAAATATTGTATTATTCAAAGAGGCACATTGTACCAGATGACTGGGACAAATACGACGTAATATGTAACAAAAAGGCGTTGATTAATGAGGTTAGGGGTATTCTGAAAAGCCTTTAACATACTTTAACCGGAATGATTTGGTTGTCTCAGATATTTTCCCTATCTTTGCAACCGAATTAAAAAGGTTAAGAGCATGAAGAAACTATTTGTTCTGCTTGTCTCAGTAGTACTGTTGACAGCGTGTGAGTGCCCATACGAATGGGATCGGAACAGACCATATTACCCTACCAAGGGCTTGACACTGACACAGGAAGACCTCTATGGTACGTGGCAGTCGAGTGACCTTAAGTTCGGTAACTATTCTGTGAAGGAGTTTGTAATAACAAGGCAGAGACCTGGGTACGCAAATATGAACCTACAGGAAGAACCTTACACTGGAAGGTGGAACGCCACTTATCTGTATGTCCTTGATGGTAAGTATCTCTATTTCCAGTCGGTCAATAAGGATCGATACGGAAATCCGGAGGACGGACCTCACAAATTCCAGGTTCTAGAATTCCTTCCTTGTGAGGTATTGCTCCAGAATTGCTATAACGGCAAAAAGGCGACTATAGCCTTTAGGAGTGCATGTAGTGGATATTAACATTTTAAAAACAGATAGAAATGAATAAAGTAAGCACAGGAACGATTGTAGCATTGGCTCTCGTTTGTATTATCGGTTTCACCGTCATTACGATGGTAGGCAGTTATTTCACTTACAACAACCAGGAGATTGATCTTCGCCAACAGTGCGAGGCTCAGCGTGGTAAGGTTGAAGGCGTACACGATGCAATGTGGAAGATTATCTCTCAGAAGGCACAAGTATCACAGGAATATCGTGCTGGATTCGACTCAATCTACACCCACATCATCGAGGGACGCTACTCCCAGGGCGACGGATCTCTTATGAAGTGGATTCAAGAGGCTAACCCTCAGTTCGATACCAGCCTGTATAAGGATGTGATGAACTCCATTGAGGAACAGCGTACCATCTTCCGCAAGGCGCAGGAGGTGATGATTGACAAGAAACGTGAGCACGAGACACTCTGCAAGACATATCCTGGCAGGTGGTTTATCTCAGATACGTCACCTATCGAATACACGATTATCTCGTCAAGCCAGACGAAGGTGGTTATGGAGACCGGGGTTGACAACAACGTAGAACTATTCAAAAAGTAACAACAGATTAATAACTTTCATAGTAAAGAATAACGATGGAACTAGTAGTATACATATTTCCATTCTTCCTAGCACTGATACTCCTGCTCCTGTTCAAGAAGAACATGGTATGGTGGGAGTACATTGTGCTTATTGGAACATCCCTTCTCATATCATCGCTGCTTGCCAGTCTTATGAGACACGGCAATTGCCTTGATACAGAGTATCTTGGTGGGTATGTGACGAAGATCACCCACTACGACGATTGGGATGAATGGGTACACAGAACCTGTATCAGACAAGTTCCGGCAGGAAGGGATAGCAAGGGTAACACCATCTATCGCACTGAGACATACGACTGTTCCTACAGGGACTATCACCCGGAGAGGTGGTGTTATACCGATGACATCGGACGTGAGCACTACTTCTACAACCAGGCTGAATTCGATGCTGTGATGATGGAATTAGGCTATCCAAAGATGGTGTTCAGAGATATGCACCGCCATTACTACACAAAGGACGGAGACGCACAGGATTACTTCTGGGATGGTACTGCCTACAATCTTCGTTCACTGGCTTGGAAAGATCAATATATCAACAAGGTTGTCGGTTCTTCCTCAGTGATGAAGTTCGATAAGATCGAGCCGGAACAGGCAAAGGAAATGGGGTTGTATGACTATCCGGACGTAAAGTGGGTTGATCAGAGGATGATCATAGGATGCTACAATCCATCAAAGCTTGAGACACAACAGGTTAGATACGTCAACTCCATCTATGCCAGAAAGAAGCAGTTTAGGATGTTCATCCTTGTGTGGGATAAGAGCAAATCTATTTCCATATCAGAGGAACAGCGTTCATACTGGCAGGGAGGTAACAAGAATGAGTTCGTGGTATGCCTTGGGTATGACAGGACAAATGACTCAGTGACTTGGTGCAACGCATTCTCATGGTGCGATGATCCGAAGTTGGAGGTAGCTACAAAGAGGTATTTTCTTGATAACCCTAGGATGGATTTATACCACTATGCCATCTGGCTTGAGAACAACATTGATATGTGGCACAGGAAGGAGTTCAAGGACTTCAACTACCTTAGTGTGCCACTTACAAGCGGACAGCAGATAGGATTACTGATTCTAACGCTGTTATTCAACGTCGTGGTGGCTATTTTCCTCGTAGGAAATGAACCTAGAAACACTAACATATATAAAACCTCAGTAGATATGAAAAGGTTCGGGGATTACATCATATCCAAAGAGCCTATGCTGGGGAGAATAGAGAAAACCTATAGAAACATAAAATTATGACATTTCAAACAGGCAGATACTACGTTTGCGTAGGAGAGTACATACTGAATGAAGCTCAAACCAAACGAAAGGAGCACAACCAGTTTCTTGAGTATATGAAGATGGTTGAGATCAGTGATAATCGTATGAGGGGACGTGCCTCAATCACAAGACCATCCCACAGATGGAATGACTGGGATGACTACGAGGACTACTATGGCGATTACTCCAATATAGTTGTTGTACCAAAGTTCACCATTGGCAAGATCTACAAGTGTACTGTTGGAGGAAGACTGCTTGATGACAGTCAGAATCAAATCCAGATAAGTGATGAGAATGTCAGTAACTTCGTATTCCTTGATATGAGAATAGACCAGCCCACAAAGGAGTTTATGCAAAGAGCTATGACTGCACGTGGAGGTGGTGTAAGAATAACCGTAGAGCCATCACATCTGATGAATTTCAACATCGACGCATACAAAGCCATCAAGGACATATCAGCATTTGATTTGTGGTTCTCTGTATCTGCTAATGGCTATGGTTTCAGCTATCGTTCTATGGTAATGTTAGAGAATGATTTCTCAATTAGAAATGCTGTGTATAATATCTGGAAGAAGTGTAGGGTTCACTCAGAGCAATGCTATAAGATACAATGCGCACTACACGGCAATCCAAGCTACACAGGCTACAGAAAATATGCGAATAGCACATTCATACCTTGGAGTAGTGGTCACAATAATGGGTGGTACTAAAGTCAAATGCCTATGATACATGCAGTGTTTTCAATCTTGAACGTCATCGCACTATTCATAGCAGCCCATACACATAAGTGGATGTGGTATATATGGCTATTTGCAGCCGTTCTGACTGGTTATTTCTTCTTGGATGAACACCTTTATGGTCAACTGTTCGTTAACGTCCTGGTGGGCTTAATTTGCATTGCTCCGCTATCGACATGGGACAGTGACGAGGAGATTAACAGGGAGAATATAACGTGGGGCAGTCCAATATTAGCGTGGCTTGAGTCACTAGTGATTGCAGTGTTATTATACATATTCTGCCGAGATTCGTTCCAGAGTCCTATATTCGAGTGTATGGGAGCAGGATCTACGGTGGTTGGTATGTACCTGTTATCGAGGAAGAGAGTAGCGTCCTGGATCATATTCATCTACTCATTTGTGATGTTCGCAATAGCGGCGGCAGTGCTTGGTAACTGGAAAGGAATTGTCACTGCTACAATGCAGATCGTCTTCGCAGTATACGGACTCATTAGGTATATGGAGTTCTACCAGGACACGAAAGAGAAGGAAATAAAATTAAAAGGAATTTGGAAATGAAAGAATATGCAAGTATACCCAGATATTTAGACGATGGATCGTTGCACGGTGAATACGTAGTGGCGTTCAACAAGCTTGATGGGCAGAACTTTAGGGTAAAATATACACCGAAGGGGTCTACCAAGAAGCAGTTCACCAATTTTGGCTCAAGGACTCAGTTGGTTGATGAAACCAATGAGCAGTTCGGTGATGCCGTTAGGTTCTTCAAGAAGCACTATGACGCACCTCTACGTGACATCATTGTGAACAACTCCGGAAAGCACGGAATATTCAATGGTGCTGAGGAGATTACACTGTTCTTCGAGTGGTACGGACCTCATAGTTTTGCAGGATTCCAAGAACCCACAGACAAGGACAGAATGAGTTTGTGCCTCTTCGACGTATTCATCAAGAAGAAGGGGTTTGTAGAGCCGAAGGACTTCATCGACATATTCGGTGAGGACGAGAGGGTTGAGACACCGGACGTTGTGTTCATCGGAATACTGGATAACGATTTCATCAAGTCGATCCAGGAGAACGATTGGACTAAACCGAATGCTAAGTATCCCAACGTCAAGGAGGGTGTAGTAATAAAGAGATCTACAAGGCTTCCCGGACAGAGGCTTCCGATGTCGAAGGTGAAGACCAAGTGGTGGCTTGAAATGCTACACGCCAATTTCAGTGAAGAGGATTGTAAACGATTAGAATAATGAGAAAGAAGTGTAAAACCTGCAAGTATGGTCAATGTACGTTTGGTAGTGGCCTAAAGGAAGAGTATCAGTTATGGGAATGTAATGCGACTCTTGGTATAGTACCAAGTTGCAAACGCTCTCACGTACCAGTTACGCCAAATCATTATTGTGACTGGTGGAATCAGCCAGAAGCCACAATAAAGAGAGACGTTGAGGCTAGGGAGAAAGAAGCTGAGAAACTTCGCAACTTCCAAAAGGGGTTTTGCCTTGGTAAGATAGATGGTATTAAAGGCATAAAGGTTGTTATAGAGAGCGATGAAGAATAAGATTATCTATTGTGGAGGAAACTTTGAGTTCCAGTATAAGGACTACTCTGTGGACAAAATAGCAAGTGACTACAGGGTGGAAATCCTTGGAGGCGACGTGAACAAGCTGATACATACCCCGGACAACACAGAGAAACTTAGGAAAATCGGACGTGGTGTGTACTACTGCGGGCCTTACTACTTCTACGAGGAGGGTACTGATGGGGCTAGCATCGTGAAGAATGAGATTGAAATGGTCAACAAGTGTACCAATGCCGTTTTCGTCATCGACAACACCAACATTCCAGGTACGATAACTGAGATTGTTCATGCTGCAACCTATGGCAGGGAGGTTGCTATCTTCTATGTCAAGCAACCACTTGATAAGGGTGAACCAGAGAACGACATATGTAGTGCCAACTGGTATCCAATCGAGTTTGCCAAGATAATGACAAACACCCATATTGTGGAGTGTGAAGACAGGGAAATGGCGAAGCAACTTGCGTGTGACTACGTAGAGTCTATAAAAAGGGAAAAATTTATAACAATTATAGGTGATTAAGTATGTTTGAAATTATTGCAACTGTGTTAGGGCTAATACAGGGAATCCTTGTTATGTTTAATAAAAGGAGCAACTGGATTGTGTACGCTGCTCAGATGGTGGCACTTGTAATATTCTCATACCAGGCTAAGCTGTACGGCGATATGTTGCAGAACTTCTTCTATTTCTTCTTTTGCTTATTCTCATGGTGGATGTGGAAAGAAGGTGGTATTGCCGAGAAAATCAAGTTGCTGTCTAACAAGGACAGATTGATAGCACTTGGTTTTGTTGCTGTAGGAACTGTGATAAGTGGGCTATGTCTTAGCAATACTGATGACCCAATGCCATTTACTGATTCATTTACAACAGTGACTACACTGGTTGGGTTGTTCTTGATGTCTATCAGACGTATTGAGGCGTGGGTCGTATGGTTCTTCAACGACATAGCCTATATGTATCAGTATTTCAATCTGCCAGACCAGGCACTCTATCTCTTTGGTCTATACATCATATGGACGATACTTGCAGTAGCAACATTCATTAACTGGTTAAGAATATACAATGAAGAGAATTTTGATCCTGTTGCTGATGGTCAGCGTAGGCATTGTGGCATCGGCACAGAATAGCATTTGGCTTGAGAAGGGAGAAGGCGACGCATTGGCTGTTGCCGAGTTCAAACACTTCCCTAACGACAACGTGTTCAACTACATCTATGTGGAACTGGACATAAGCAAATACAACAACACCAGATCCAACTATCTGCTTATCTCAAGGGATCAGAAGTGGTGGGATATGCACTTGTGGATTCACGGCGAGTTCAGAAGCTTCGTCGGCAAGGATTTCTCTGCTGACAACATTTATCTGATAGGGCCGATGGTGGAGTTGGTTGGTGGCAAGCTTGGGTTCATTAACCTACAGGCTATGTACAGGTACGACGGAAACCCCAATTTCCAAGTTACACTGTTGAGCGATGTGGAGTATAAGAGGTTCTTCTACTCTATGTACGCTGATATGTATGGCTCTGACAGGACATACCTGCACACAGAGAACCGTTTCTTCTTCAAAGTAATACCTCACCTCAGAGTCGGTGCAAATATTGTTATCACATCCGGGGAAGGTAATGGTGATTTCTATGTTAAACCAATGGCAGTATTAAGAGTTGATTTATGATTAAGAAAATTGTTTTTGACGGGCATGACGGCGTGGGTAAGTCCACACGTATTGAGGAAATGAAGAAATTGTTTCCAGGATTAGAGTTCAGTGACAGGGGCATCTTCTCCGAAGCCACTATGAACAAGAAACTATTCGGTACTTCTGATTCGTATGACTTCTGTGCTCAGCAGGAGTTCTATGAGGAAAGAGACAAGTTCTACAACACCGTGAAGGATAACAGCGACACCCTGTACATTATCCTCGATGCAACTCCAGAGGAATGCCAGCGTAGAATCCTCGAAAGAGGTGGTCATATCGACTGTGAGTTCCACAACATGCACGACCTCGTTATGTACAGAGGAAGGTTCAAAGCATTGTTAGGAATTGTTAAAGATTTACCAAACGTAATGGTAATCGACACTACTGAGGTAAAAAATCCCGTTTAAAATTTGGAAATACGAAAAAAAATATATATCTTTGCAACATGAAGAAAATAAAGAGTATGCGAACACTGGTAATTACGTCGATTGTGACATTCCTTGTCATGATCCTTGTAATAACTCTTGTGGTTGCAAACTTCGCACTAAAATAATGTTTTTAAAGTATAACAACTATGGGATTAAGAGACAGAATGTTGAGTCTCATTGACTCAAGTGCATCACAGGCTAAGAGCTTTGTAGATGTAATCAATGACACATTTGAGAGGATCGATTTCGAGTCAAGCCTGGATTTCCTGGCTGAGAAGAGGGATGCTCTCTTGGAGCGTGGTAATTCACTGCTCAAGGATTTCGGAGACCTGCTCAAACAGGTTAAGGACAGCTTCGAGGATTTCTCTGTGACAGTTCCTTTCGACGAGGAGATCGGAGAGACTCTGGAGTACTCAGTAGACGGAGACAAACTCACTGTAGAGGTTAAGTTCGAGGACGAGACCTCAGCAAGGTGCAACAAAACAGTCGTGGTGATTCCAGCAAACTGCGACACTTCAAAGATTGGAAAGACGATCAACAAGGTCACCAAGACCGCAGTGATCTCCATACCAAAGAAGGTGAACGAAGGAAAGGAGAAAGAAGAGGAGAAAGCAGCAGAGGCTGCTGCCCCAAAAGCACCAAAGACTCCAAGGCCAAAGAGGGCAACACCTCCAAAGCCAAAGGCAGTCAAGGTTGGTCAGCCAAGGGGTAAAGGTGGACGCTTCGTTAAGGCTGGAGAGAATTAAACATTTTGTTAATGCCTAATATTTATTGTGAAATAAGTATTAGGCTTCTTATGAGACAAGGGTATTTGATTTAGAAGAGAGTCTTGAATGTAAGCAACAAGCAGAAGGACTTATTTCGAAACTTAAAAGATATTTTGGAGACAGATGAGAGACAGTAATTTAGAAGCTACACTGCGCAATTGGTTCAAGAATATGGTTAATCGTTATAGGTGGTTAAGCATAAAGTTTGAGTATAACGAAAAAAGAGGTGTTTATCTTGTATCGTATGCTCCTATCTCTGAGATTTCTGCTAATGATGACTTTATTTCAGAATCAATGGCTTTTGAAGACAAAATGAATGCTTTATATGGTGACAATGCACCTCTATTCTGTGATGAAGAGAAGTATTTCAAAATGTCAGTAAATGCTGAGGTCTTTGAATATATTAATTTCCAATTATTCAAGATAT